>Ga0099825_1002277_pt1 | contig 25422 bp, 10 predicted proteins | sample SiratroredBW_FD_76838 | JGI IMG/M metagenome (GOLD analysis project Ga0099825, IMG submission 76838) | Root nodule microbial communities of legume samples collected from California, USA - Siratro red BW | ecosystem: Host-associated > Plants > Roots > Nodule | place: USA: California | collected... | reverse complement strand
ATATATATATATATATATATATATATATATATATATAGACACACACTAATTTGAATACATCTAAATCAATGTGACAAAAATATATATACTAATATTTATATTATTTATTTATTGAGGATTGATTAATTCATTCCAATAATAATCTAAAATAATTACTCCTTATTTTTATTATTTACTTTTTAAAACATAAATTATTAACACTAAGGAGCTTTAACTATATTTCAAGAAAATATTAAGTAGCTGTAATTATATTTCCAGACAATATTTGCTGTAATTTATTTGAAGAAAATAAAGGATGAATATGTGTGATTTGTTTTTTAAGTTATATAAAGTCACTTAACACACACATCTATATATATATATATATTTCTTAATGATTTTAATATATTTTCTTTAAAATAATTTTTGAATATTTTATAATAATTTTAAATTATATATAATTATATTAAAATTACATTTTTAGTATAAATTTTAATTGTATAAAAGCAAGGATTTATTGTAAATTTAGTAATACGAGGGAGAGAAAACAATCATGCATATATAACGTGGGTTAGGAAAATAAAGAAAGATTTGGCATATGAAATATACGTGGCTGTTTCCTGTCCGTGCATTAGGTCGAACCTACCTACCACCTGCTTTGTTCTGTCTCATATTCAAATAACTTCTCGAACATTCCTAAATGTCAATTAATCGTATTCCATTAATTAATTAATGTTTAGACATGATCATTAAAAAACTAAGTTACTTGATCTATTATAAAATACACGCAACGGGACACGCGTCACCTCGAAAGCGACGCAGTGGTCCACTCCGTTTTCCAGAAGCTTCCGCACCATACCAGGGCCTTAGACTATGCAATCCGCAGGTGCGGTCCTGATCGGGCCACGTGTCCCAATCTCCACGTCATCATCCGACGTGGCGCGCGCTATTACCTTGTAATTGATACGCTGTCTTCAAAGTAAACTCATTTCTATTTTCTCTCTCAGCCTCTGGTTTTCGCTTCAGCAAACGCAGCGTTGTTGTCGTTTCGTTCTTCGTATTTAGAAGAGCTCAAGGGGATTTTTTCTGCGTTTTGGAGCTTCTTGTGGTCGTTTTCCGGATCGGAGTTTCCTCGCCATGAGCGAAAACGAAGCTGCGGAGGATGTGAAGGTGGTGGTTGTGGAGGAAGAGAGTGCGGAGAAAATGGTGTACATGTGGGGATATCTTCCTGGAGCCTCGCTGGAAAAATCTCCGATACTGTCTCCGGTGCCGGTTCCTCTCTCCGATCCTGCACTTGCCGGAGATTCGTGGAAGGACGTGTGCGGTGGTGGTTGCGGATTCGCCATAGCCGTTTCAGGTAGATTACTCAGTCCGTTGACTTTGTTTTGACTAAATTCATACTGAAACGTGAAACCACGTTGAAGATATTCTAGATCTGAAATCGTTAGAAGGGGATCCTCGAACTGTTTTATTTTTCTTAATCCCGAATCATCGGTTAAAATCTGGAGAACTGTTTTTTGTTTTGCCGTTTTTGTGAAATTTTCGTTAATTTCTGCTCGGATTTGTGATTTTTGCAGAGAAAGGGAGGCTCATAACGTGGGGTTCTTCGGATGATGAAAGCCAGAGCTACTTGACATCGGGGAAGCATGGGGTAATGCAATAGTGTTCTACTGTGGGGCTTGGTTTTGGTGTGAATTTGTAGTTGGAATTGATTTTGCAACTTGTTCTGCATGCATGTGCTTTCTGAAGGAGATTCCAGGGCCTTTTCAGCTTCCCACCGAGGCTTCAGTGGTGAAATCTGCTGCTGGTTGGGCTCACTGTGCTACAGTCACTGGTAATGGTTTTTGTCCGATCCAGATTTAGTGATTCTGTTTTGGGATGATTCAGTGCTTGCTGGATTTTAATTTCTTATGACTTAATATGATTGTTTGCGTTACAAAGTTTATTAATAAATTAGAAAAAACACTAGCTTTTTTCTACCGCGGTACTTCTGTGATCGAGTCACCAAGATCTTTAGTTAGATTGTTTAAGCTGATTGCACCATAAACTCAAGCACATTTTGATGTATATTATTGGATTCTGTTGCACTAAAGAAAATATAATTCTGCAGTAAATCTTTGTGTGTATTGTATTGATTAATTGATAATTTATTGCATAGAAATTGACATAGTTCATCTGGCTCATTAAGCTGAAATTTATTAAAAAGCAAAAAAAAGGGAAAACAAGATCAGGGGGATAGACCAAATTCATGGAAAAAAAAAAAAGCAAGCCACAAAACCATGAGTAATATGAAAAAGTAAAAGAATAAAACAAAAGGAAATCAACAAAAGAGGAGGTCTATTAATTTTTTTATAGAATCCATCCTAACAAGTCTTTTAGCAGTACTCTTCCTCAATCTCTAGGTTTTTTAAAAATCTGAATCCACCCATTCAACTCCTCAGATCACTAGAGACCCCTACTTCACCGGAGTGTTTCTCAGCATTTAAAAATTGACCTACAGTCCTCCTCAAACTTAGAAAGAAGCTGAGATACCTGTACACCCAACGTTCAGCTGCAATAATTGACGTACACTCCTCTCTTCAAACTTAGAAAGAAGCTGAGATGCCTGCAGACCCAACATTCAGTTGCAACCCTACATAGCAGAACTTGCAGCAGTAGTGACATTAAACTTAACTGTAACAGAACCTTGAGAAGCTAATACTTAACCACAACAGAACCTTGAGAAGCTAATTCAGAGGGTTTTCCAGCAGCTTTAGAAGTATCAAAATCCCATTTAGAAGTCTTATTTTCCAACATATCTGTCCACCTCTTATAAACCAAACTATACTCTTTGTGAACGGGAGGAGAGCTATCAATTTGAAAAGATTTTTCATCCAAATCAGTATCTTGCAAAGAATTAACAACAGGTTCTTTGCTCGGAACGGATTGTACCTGTATTGTAGGAGGACCAAGATCAGCCATTAGGAGGAATTAGCTTTAAGGAAAAACAAGATCATATTGAGGAGAAACTTGCTTCTTTTCACAAGAGCTTAAATAAGCAGAAATGTAGAATTTCAAGCAACAATATTCACTTGTATAATGTTGAAAAATAGAATATTTTTAGTTTTTATGATCTAGTATTTTTTCATGACGGGTTAGAGCTGTTTGGAACTCCAATGCTAGGATTAGAAAAGTGGAGAATATTTCTTTTCTACCTTTTTCCCACTACTCCTTCATTTCAATGTCTGATGTCTCGTTATTCACTTCCATACGAGAAGAATGGATTAATAATAATTAAGGCAAGGCGGCCCGTACATTAGGTAGCCAGAAGCCTCTTTACTGAACCTGATGTAATTTTTTATTCAAAATTAATTTTTGAATATTCTGAGAAACATTATAAATTAAACCTTTGATGTTGATCGGTTACAACTTTTAATGTTATTTTGTATAAGTGCTTCAGTTGATTGACGTTACTTTTGAAGGAATTGCGTTGTGTCTTAAAATTAACAATAACAAGATAAAAGAGAAATGCAGACAGAGAGGATTTTAAAAATATAATAAAACAAAAGTAAGTGAATGTTTGAAGTTTAAAATTATCTTAATGGATTTTTAATAACTATTTGAACTGATCATAGTGAGAGAAAATTTGTAGGCAATGGTAAAGTTAAGAAATGCTGACTGAGAATAAATATGGCTTCTTTTTACTTGGATTGACTTTTGATTAATAAAAGTAATTTTATAAATGTATTATCATTGCAAACATTTCTTAACATTTAAAAAAAATCTAAGTAGTATTTTTAGAAGAAATCTGCCGCCTTTATCACAAGTTTTAGTTGACTTACCCAACAATACTATTAAAATATGCATAAATCCTGAAAAGAATTTTCTTCCCCTTAGATGAGAACTGAATTGAAACTGAAATTTAAATGAGATTACCAAAGCAGATGTATGATGAAGACAAAGTTTAACATATAAGGAAATGCTGTTTCTCGAATGGTGTACATAGAATGTGGTTGAAAATTTCAATGCATCATTAGATTCTTTTCTGCTTTTGTGTTACAGTGCGACCATATAAATTTTTAATTAAAGAAAGTCTACTCTAAGTTAGCTGTCAAGTGTAATTATTGTGTTTTAGGCAACAATGAACATGTGTCATGCCTGGTCAACCATGTAATAATAGACTACAAATTTATTTAAGCCATATTTTGCTTGTTTTGGGTCTTCTGAATATCACAAATTGTATAAAGGAAGACAAATAGAGGGATTATATGGGAAGGGAAGAAAACCTACTAGGAGTAGATTACAACTTTTTAAAAATGTGATACTCAATGGGAATCGTATGATATTTAGAGAGATAAGTAACATATTTCAAATTAATTTTATGACTTCGTATGGTGAACTTGATTATTATAGTATGCTAAAGAACAACTAGTCACTTCATAGGTTACCTTTCACAGCCATGGCCAATATTATAACACTACTACTTTGCTAAAAATATACTGCTTTGTGTACAGACGTAGGTGAAGTGTATGCATGGGGCTGGAAAGAATGTGTGCCTTCTGGGAAAGTCATTACTGATTTCATCACTATGGGAAGCCTTCAAAAGGATACTACTGGGAAACACAGTTCATCCATAGCCGAGCAAGGTGCTAATCATCAGTTTTGCAAACAACAAAAATAATTTAACAAAAAGAAAGTTTTTTTATTTCATTTCAGGTAGCTAATGGAATTTAAGACATTAAACAGGAAGCCCTCAAAGCTCAAATACAAGCAGTGGATCAGATTCTCATCATGACAAGAAAGTGGGAGATGAAGTTGTAAAGCGAAGGAAGATCTCTTTCACTAGACAGGACTCTGACAGTCAAGCATCTGGAGATGAATTCTTTACTGTCTCTCCTTCTCTTGTGACCCTTGGCAATGAAGTGAAAATTACTTCCGTAGCAGTTGGTGGGCGGCATACCTTGGCACTGTCAGGTAATTCACTTTGTGTGTATGTATAGTGTGCTATAATGACAGATTCTAGGGATAGTTGGCTCTGGTGGTTACATTATGTAGTTTTGTAGGTTCAATGAAGTTTGAAGATATGGAAGGTTTTTGATGTAAAGCAAGACACCTGATGCATGATATTTTTACCGAAGTTTACAGATGTGGGACAGGTCTGGGGTTGGGGCTATGGAGGTGAAGGACAGCTAGGATTGGGTTCTCGAGTAAAGATGGTGTCATCCCCTCATCTTATACCTTGTATTGAGTCTGCTTCTGGGAAGGATAAATCATCTGCTTTTCATCAAGGAACTGGTGCTGGAGCTCAAGGGTCAAATGTTCCTGGAAGCTGTGTGACGGAAATTGCTTGCGGAGGTCGGCATAGTGTTGTGATAACAAGTAAGCATTTCACTTTGAATGTGCAGCCTTGCAAAGGCATCTCTGAATGTTTCAAAAATTGTAAGTTCATTATACTACAAAGGATAAATTCAATTTAAGAATTGTAATCGGTAACCAAATGTGTATATATATATTCATTTACTGTGCTATGTGTTTGATGAGATGCATGTTTCAGTTAGTGATTCAGAAGAATTCACAATTTCTAGAAACTTCCTTTTGTAGATACCGGTGCCCTTCTTACTTTCGGCTGGGGTCTGTATGGCCAGGTGAGTCTGCTATTGGAATATTTTATTTTTCATGTTCATCTTATGCCTGGATGAAAATAATTTTATTTTTGTTGCGAAGGATTTGATTGAGGTTGCAAATGTTGGAAACACTCACGTTTTTATATGCTGTATTCCTGAGACCCTAGGACACCCAACAAATATTGAGTTATTTGGAAGTAATGTGTTATGAACCAGAAAATTAGGAATGGTAGAGTAAAGAAATTTTATTGTATAGGATGAAAAGAAAAATGGACAGGAGAGCTAATGCTCAATTTTGCAAATGATACCAACTAGAATCAAACTCTATATGTAGTTAGCTCATTAACCCCCTAAGTAATCAATATTCTAGCTGTCTTAACCAAATCACCTTTCCCATAGTCCTAACAAGTTGTTGCATTGGCATTCGTATATAGTGATAAATGAATAAAGAATTCATAGAGTGATGGAAATAAGCTTTTGAATGATTGGTAAGGTTTAACTTGTAATATGGGATGATTAAGGATCCAAGAGGATGTACATATAGCATAATTGATTGAAAGAATTTAAATTATATTTTGTATTTCCTGAACGAATGAACATCATTTTAAAGTCTAACATTTGCTTAAAAAAGTAATGAATGTCAATTGTAAAGTTACATACTTTGAATGTTTAATATTTTTAAATTTGGAGTGTGATCATAATAGAAATATCTTTGACTTAATAATTAATTAGTTTATTTATTTATTTTTTTTTAAGTTTTTCGATGTGTGTGTGTAGTGTGTAGATTCGATTACTCCCAAGATTGTTAATTTTACTCCATCAAAGCTTTTTTATGAACATTTTTTGTTATTCAATTGTTGAATTTAACGTTCTCATTAAGTTGATAAGTTTATAAGATGTGATAATATTTCTTGAATATACTTCATTTTTTGTGTAACTTAATAAATGTCAGCTATAAAATGACATGTATGAATGTTTAGTAGAAAATATCATATTTCAGTAGTTGTTCTATACCAGTTATTTAATGGAATAAGTATCCAAGGCTTATTTATTCTTGTTCGTGTGCGTGATGAAATTATTGTTTGTTAAACAAACTAATTGTAGGGGGAAGGTACTACTCTGTTACTCCTTGGGTCAAAGAATATATGACAATACTTGGTCTCTCTACAAAATCTAAAATACGAGAGAGAATTAAGAGTATAATAGAAATAAATGACAATATTTTGTTATGTTGCCGGGATGGATATGGATAGAGAATTGTGCAATTTTTAATAATTAAAGGTATGGTACACTTATATTCTGTTTAGATAATATAATGGTAGGTTATGAAGTATTGGTATACTGTTATGAAAATATTTGTAATAAAAAAGTAAGAGGCTGGCATCTCACATTCCATAAGTAACAATGAAAGGGTTTTGATTAAATAGAGATAATATCATAGAAAAAATTGAGTTTAGCACTAAAAACTCCTTTGATAAACCATCATTTTGGAGGGTGATCTAATTATTAGCATGGAGGATATATCTGCTTTTATAGTTATAGTTAGAATCATTAGGTTTATACATTACTTTTAAAAAGGAAAGGAAAAGAAAAATTGGATCACGAGGTACAAGTATGTTTGACTGAATAAAGCATCATACTATCAAGCTCCGAAGATTGTGTGGAACTGTGTATAAGATTCTTTCTAAAATGTCTAGAAAGCGTTGGTAAGCACATATAAAATTTTGATTTCTTTGCTGGATATGTTCTTTTGAAAAGTGTTTGGAGTTTCACATTGATGTCAGTGTTATGACATACAATCTGTTTTACACCGCACAATATGTGACAGTCAAAACCTCTAGATGAAGTGCCTTCTCATAACCTCACAATTCCTTAGGTTTTGAATGTAATAAAAATTACTTCTAGTCGTGGTTATCAAACTCGTGATTCTACTTAGACTCGTAAGAGATTTGTAGATTTATAGATTTGGAAGAGTCTCCACATATGAAAAGAATATAGTACATACTAATTGAAAATTTCAACACCATAATTAAAATACTAAACAATAGTTCCGTAATTCTAAAATAACGAAGATTAACACACATGACTATTATATAAGATCAAACTGCACCAAATACATAAGTTCATACAACCACAAAACATAAATTCTTAAGGCCATAACAATTAAGTGACTAAAAGTGGTAAAATATCTTCAAGTTTCTCTCCAATCCCTAATGATATCATCTCCAAAAATCATCATCATCTTCATCATCATCAAGCTCTTCCTCAAATGATAAGTGTGCATCATCAACATTGACATCAAAAACTATATTATCAAGGTCAAATGTATCTAGAGTGGGATCAGTTGAACTTGGTTTAGCTATGTCAAACATTTCCAACATCACCTTCACCTTGTCATTACTCAACCTCAACATTATCTCCATTTTCATGTATCCATTCATTATCGGACTCAACACCATCACATGGGAAACATTTTTTAGCTTCAACTTATACATGACATAAACCAAGGAAACAATTTCTTCTTTTGTAAATATGAATTTTTAAAAACTATATAAACCAAATATAGGAAATCCACGAATAGTTTGACAAACTTGAATTACCACTCCATATGAGCTTCAATTACGCTCACAACCATAAAAACTACAAGTTAAGCTCAAAACTCAAATAATTAATCTCTTCAATATTCTAGTTCCACCCTAGACATCTCCCGCCATTCTCAAGGAATAATAGCTTTCTTACAATCTTTTGCATTTCCTATATAAAAGAAGTCTAGTATAATGAAAGTTAGTTGCAAATTAAAGTTTTTTCCTATTTGAAACATACTTGACCTATTTTCTCATGCACATATACAACCCTTCTTTTTACCTCATGATCACCATTTATGAATTAGATTCATAGTGCAAGTAGGGGTTAAGGTAAGGTAATATGTAGCCGCACGCAAAGGTCTATGAAGCTGATTATCTTACCTCTCATCAATTATTTTTTCAAACATATCCATAACTATGAAAATACTAATGATAATATGTTAGAAATAGTTACACAAATAAATAATTAAATTTGAAGTATAGAGGTTTAGAAATGTTACCTTTTCTTAATATTAAAGTTAAATCTAATCTAGAAATAAAATTGCACTAAAAGCTTTTCAATTGTCCTATTTATCTGGTGTATCAATTGAAATATTTTGAAGAAAGTGTTTTTTTTTTCTTTTTTTTTTTTCAAAATATTTCAAATTTTACATATGGGACCTTCTCTTTTTCATAATCCATCTCCTTGTATATGGAACCCATTGTTGGTTTTATATTTGAATCCATTAATCCAATGCTGACTATCTAATACCACATTCTCAACTTTTATCTCCCCTATTTGAAGTTTCAAACTTGTTTGTTTTTCAATCTTTAGACCTAAACAAACTCATCACTGATGCTTTCAATTCATGAAGACATGCTAGGGTCAAATAAGATGCCTCTCCTCCTTTGAAGAACTTCTTCACCATGCTATTTAGCATTTCTCATGTAAGTGGTGATCCTTCTTATAGTAAGTTGATGGATCTTCAAATGCAATCTTCAAAGATCAAGCCAATACAATGTTGTCCAATTCAAATGTTCTTGTTTTCGCATCAATAGTTCTCGAGTTGTTTTGAAATTTGCAGCATTATAAATAACCACTTGCACCACATAAATTCTATAGTATCATCTAACATCTTAAACAAATTCCATATGTGGTTTTTGATGTCTTAAAGAAACACAATTCCTTTAAGGCTACTCACCATAAAGTTGCAAATTTGAGCGTTTTTTTCCCCACCTATAATCTTCAAGAATTAGGTCACATTTTTACAAAAGCTAGATTTTTAACACGTGTAGAAAAATTCAGCAGCTTGAGAGCCAGTGTTTTCTTTATATAGAGTTGATTTAAAGTAGCTTGAACACTAAATTTCTTCTTTCCTTTATTTTTGAACATCCTACTACTACTTTGAGTGGTATTCACCTGTGTATTCCACTCATCATCAAACTCTTCAATGTTAATCAGCCTTCTTTTCAATGTTAATCGCCTTCTTTTCTTCCTTGATGCTTCCTTAGCCTCTCCACAACTTCCATCATAGCAACTTCAACTTTTTATGGCACTAAGGTACAAGGTTCAGAATCATATCCAGCATAGACAAGATGATACTTGAAGCTAAAAATTCTTTCATTGGATGTCGCTGAACAATAATTACATTTAACTTTTTTTCCATTGTCCAAAATATCTACTCAATATTTCCATACGACATCTGTCATATTTCTTTTATCAGTTTTACGTCTTGGTCTAAGAAGCTACATTTAAATTGGTATCAGAAGAATTTGAACCAATTCCACTTCCGGACATTGTAAAATTTTTGTAACTAAAGATGAAATAGGAAGAAAAACATAGTTTAAAAAAATTAATTAAAAAATAGAAATAGGAAATAAAGAAAAAATAAAATAAAAAACAAATAAATAAATAAATAGAGAGAAGAGAAAATTATAATAGGAAATTAAAATCGGAAAAAATTCTTAAAAAAATTATAATAGGAATAGAAAAACAAAATGATGGGGTGGGTGGCACAAGTTCACAAACGTGACGAAATTGGATGTGAGGATTGAGGGAAGACGAATTGCGTCAACGATAAAAAAATGCGATGGAGCAGTATTGTGCAAAGAAAATGTGACAACGGTCAAAAAAACACGGAGAGAGAAGACACAAATGCGATGCGGTGTTGGCCGGAGACTAACCACAAAATGGAGGTACTTTTGTTGGAGATATTCTATTTGGAGGACAATATGGCGTTTTAAAACATGAACAACATTTCTGGTCGCTTCTCTACCAACCACGGGATTGGTGACTCGATCTGACTAGTGAACCAAGTTTGGATGAGTCCACGAAGTCTATCAAAAACGAGTTTTGGGATGAGTCAACTCGTGAACAATGAGCAAACTTATAGACTCGTACACGTTTGTTGTTCGTTCACTTGCGGGTTTGATAACCATGCTTCCAGTCAATAAAAAATAAAAAATAGCCAGGGGGAGGAATTCATATTAATTTTTTAGTACTTTTGTATAGCATTAAGTGGCCTATCTGAATTTTTTTAATTTTTGATTATTTTTATAAAGCATGTAAGGGGGTTATCCTAAATTTCTTTACTTCGTTGCATGTAAATTTCTTGTAGTGTGGACAAGGGAATAATGCTGATCAGCTGAGACCAACTCTAGTTCCTTCTTTTTTGGGAACCAGAGTCACTAAAATTGCTGCTGGGCTTTGGCATACATTGTGTGTTACTGTAAATGGTCAAATTTATGCATTTGGTGGGAATCAGTTTGGACAGTTGGGTACCGGTAGTGACCAGCCTGAGGTATGTTTTCCTTAATTCTGAGATCACTTTGTCTCCATGAGAATACTATTGAACAAACAGAAGTACTTTTAGATAAAGTTGTGTCAGATAGGACCCATGTTAACATTAACTTACGATCATACAGAGAAACTGACATTAGTAACTAAAGCTAGCTGCGCTTTATGTCATTATTTTAAAAATTCCATTGCTTTGTAGATTACTTCTGTTAACTAGAGGTATCTGTTAACAAAGTATAAATTTATAGACAAGAAGGTTTCCAAAGTATAAAATTTCAAGGTATGGATTTTCTTAATACTCAAGTACTTGTTCTGTACATGTAGATGCAAATAATTTTTCTTTCAAAATCCTTAACATACGCATAATAGGCCAATCTACATTTAATTATATGTCATTCACCTGCAGCTTTATTGCTGCAGTCTCTGGAATAAGGAACACACTAACCATTATAAGACAAGTTGGAAGCTACCAAAATATATGTTGGGATAGCAAGTCCCTACAAACCCAAATTGAAACATGCAAGTCTGACAAAAAAAAAAAGAAAAATAGCATCACGAGTCACTCAGGAAAAATAATTAAACATGAATCCTACAACTTTGAAAATACTATCAACATAATAACTAAAGAATATGCTTAATAAATGGATTAATTTGTCAAAGTACTTAGTTTTCCAACACCATTCATAATTGTAATTATAAAGATTTCAAGAATATTCGTTATATGTAAAATAGTCTGCAAGTTATACCTAATTGAATTGAACTACATAGGAGTTGGGGTGTCAACAAGTCACATTCCACCCTTATTTAATGTTTAGGAGCTACACCAAACCCTTTAAAGGTCCAGTCACCTACTATCTTAAGCTGGGGGCCTTTTCTCTTCTTGAACAAGCTAATGGCTGGAGATTACTCACCCTTTAGCCACATAAAGACTAACTAACGACTTTTATTAACCAATACCTTAACTAAATCTGCTATGTCTACATGGGCCATTTTATTTCCTAATCAACCATAAACAGTATCAATATATCTCTTTACTGATTGTGGATGGTGTTCTGATCAAGAGCTTGTAATGTGAATATAAAAAACAGCTTCAGCTTAAAGTTAAAGCTTTACAACACTATTATGATAGCTGAAACATTATATTGAACTTCTCAGATGGTGAAATGCCATTAAGTTAATAAACACAATATGATAGAGTTGATAATGTTGCGTTGAACGAATGCGATACGAAAACAAATTTGGAATAGCAAGTGTAAAAGGAATGACAGAATCTCAGTTTAGGTAGTCTGAGCATGTGTGAAGTAGATGTATAGGAGCTACAAGGGGAGTACCTCAGATGGAGGGTAACCTTATGATTTGAAGATAGCGGGACATTGTCAATAAACATGATTCCCAGTTCCACATTGTGGTGATCCTTGTAGCCTACTCCACCTAGTGCAAAAGTTGTTGTCTTAAAATTTCAAAACCATCATTACTTAATCATCAAAGCTATTTTTCTTCACAGCATAATTGCTGCATTTTAAAATGTTTGTCTCATAATGATTTAGGATACGAAGATATGATACGGATGTCAAATATGATACATATCTGATGCATCCATACAAGTATTCACAAAAAATACAGAATATGACACAATGCAGACGATAATCTTGAAAAATAAAAGCTGCAATACCAAAATCCAAACTGTCCAGTACGTAATGTGGAGATAAGAGAGTATTGCTTGCTGTTTCTCATGGCATGCATCTCATGAGTGGAAGATTAGTTCATCTGTCTATCCTTCAAATCATGTTGTGCTTGTATTTGACTAGCAACCAGAGTGCTTGAGTGTCTAGGCGGCCCACAAATTGTGCTCTTTACTGGAGAATTTGACGGGATGATCGTTCTTGAGTTGTCAACCTTTGTTATTTTGTTCTGTTGATGTAGACAAAGTAGTGGAGCTTCATGCCATGCAGTTAGATGAAACAAGAGTCCGAGAGAGTCCCAGCAGCGACATATGGAACACCCAATCAGCAGTATCAAAGGTCTGAAGGAAATGCGCGTATACATGCTTCATAGATGATAACCTAGCATGTTAATTTACTAATGTGAAATAAAATAATTTCAAATTGACAGCAGAAGTTGTGATTCAATCATCATGCTTGCATATAATATATTTTGGGACCAAATAGTCAGCAAGCTTGAAATTATTTCCGTATATAATTCAAGAAAATGTCACTGTTAACTCTAGAGAACTATCTAATAGGGTGTAGAGCCCTGCATATTTAACCATAGATAGAGACCTCGGAGACCTATATGAGGAAGCAATCTCAAGGAACAGCATTTTCTGTAGACATCATAAGTGAGGTCACTAAATTTATGTGCTTTTCCATAATCTCCTTCAATTATCCTCAATTATTAACTTGTTGCCATTTCCTTAAAATATAATGTTACCCAAGGGCATTATGACTTTAAAAATTATATTAGAATACTAAACCAAGACTTAAAAATTACAAGTCAACGCTTTATAATTTATTTGGGTATAATGTAACAATGGACAAAGAAAAGATATTAGTGAACGTCTCCAATTATTCGGATCTCCAGAAACACCAAGGTTTAGCCTTAACGTACATGTATCTACTCGAAGCACCAAATACACCAACTCCACCTTCTGACGAAGCAAGCTCGAGAGTTTAATTAGGTTTGGCACAAAAGAAACAGATTGCGAGATCTAATGCAAGTAGGCTTAGGGATTTGGTTACAAAACGGAGAAACTTAAGTGAATGGTATGGCTCCAAATTAGCAACATGGTTAAGGAAGGTTGGGACATTCTCATCTCTTATGTTTTTTACAAGGAAAAAAGTATATCCTGTTATTTTGCCTATCTGCATGCAGATGATGCAGCTCTAACATTAAAAATGATATATTATGAATCCCCACTATCTGGCAGTCGATAATTGTATAGGCAGTTATGTTGTGTCAAGTCTAACTGATATTTTGGTTTTCAACCCAAATATTTGCTTATTCATAATCTGAGATTGTTAATGATAGATAACAGTATTCCATAATAGCTGAAAGTTAACTTGCCTATTTGTTTTTCCTTGTTTAGACTTCACCTAGACAGTTGGATGCTTCCCGTTTTGAGAATAGGCATTCTAGTATTGTTTCTTGTGGGGCTCGTCACAGTGCTTTGCTGACAGGTATGTAACCATTACCATATGCTCTTGGGGACTTCGAACCAATCCTGGGGAACTATTCACTTTTGAGAATTGGCAAAAGAAATAAATAAAAGAAATCGCTTCAAGAATCATTTCATGGTCAAATGCTAATATCATGATCAATTCACCTATGATGGCCCATACACATCCTTCGACGAGGCAGCGTAGTATTATCCTCTTTGAGATCTCTACCAGGGAAATTTTTGAAGTCTTTTAGAGGAAAAAACCATCATTTTATTATTAACAAGAGAATATAGTTGTGTAGATTCTTTGAAAGTTGAAGTTTTCTCGTCACTGATTAACTAATGTCATATTTCATACATACTCTTATTGTTTCCTGTTTATCATATTGAAGCTGATGGTCACCTATTCACATGGGGGTGGAACAAATATGGTCAGGTATTCCCAATATCTTAGGTAACTCTTAAATATTAAGTAGTAATATTGGTGGTTCTGTTGTTTTCTGATTCCTACCTACTTGGACAGCTTGGTTTGGGAGATGCTGCTGACAGAAACATTCCTGGTCAAGTTTCTATTGCTGGTTGCAGGCCAAGAAATGTTGCCTGTGGCTGGTGGCATACACTGCTGCTGGTCGATAAAACAGATTAACTTAATTTGTCCATTACCAACATGGTGGTCGTACAGTTTTGATAGGTTACTGACCACTCCACATTTCATTAGTGGAAAGTAGATTTGTTCAAAAATCACCCAAGCCAGTTGGGTTGTTATCTTCATCCTTCTTCTCTTCATTTCCCCCTATCAGCGTGAATCTAAAACTTTGTAGTGTTGGATCCTTAATGCTAACATTGGGGTACTAGTTTCAACAATTCTTTTTGACTTTTTAAGTTGGTTCGAAGTAGATTATTATATTGTATCTGTTAAATATTTTCTTTCTGTATATTTTGTTTAATGGTGGAATTCTTCAGCAATTCTCATTTTAATACTTTTGTTTACTGATTAAAATATTAACTTATAGGTTCTTTGTACTTAAAACGCGTAAAAGTTTAACTGAATTATGTGTGATTGTAAATTAAAATTTTAATAATATACATTAACATTTAATAGTAATAAGATTATAGGTATAATAAAAGGTATGACTAATATTTAGGTTAATTTTTACTTAAAAGGAATAAAAGTTAAATTGTAATTTATTAGATGTTTCTATAAAACGGATTTTTATTGTATTAAGACTATCCCAATAGGAGGGAGATGAAGAATAGTAAGCTCGGTTAGCCGATCTTAATTTTAGATGAATTCTTTCTTCCTCCCAATACTTTCATCCCAATACTCTCGTTCTGCATCTCTATGGAAAATACAAATATTATTTTTAAATAATAAATAGTAAAAGATTAAAATATTTTTTATTTTCATTTATCTTTAATCACTTTTATTCGTTTCATCCATTTCATTTTTTTTTTGTTTGTATTTGTTTGTATTTGATTCATTGTTTTATTATAACATTTGATTTAGTTATTGTATCTGTTTTTTATTTTTATTAACAAAAGTGATTTGTGCGTGGAGGTGAGAGTTTGTAACGTCTGTATTATAGATTTAAAAAGAAAAGTTGTGCATTTATTTTAATATGAATTAAAATTTCAAACAAGTGAAAGTTAAAAATTTTTGTATATTTATTAATAATTTGTAAGTGGTATTAATTATTAAAATAGTTAATTTGATGATTTGTTTCAATATGAATTAAAATTTCATTCAAACAAGTGAAAGTTAAAAAATTTTGTATGTTTATTAATAATTTGTAAGTGGTATTAATTATTAGAATAGTTAATTTAATGATTGGGTGACGGTGAATCTGAGTCGGAGAAAAATGAATTTTGTATGAATTGCATGTCTTGTGTTCAGTTTACATTTTGATATTTTTTAAACGTATTTGTCTTGGTTGCAAGATCCAGTTTTAAGCCTTTTCTTCCTTTTCATATTCTAAATTTACCTTTATATAAATACATTATGGTGGGCATTGTATGTGGTGGTGTTGAAGTGTTTGTATGCATTTGTGAAGGTAGTGGTGTGCTTGTAGTGGTGGTTGGTGGTGGAGATTAGTGGATGTTGGGACATTCGGTGAGTGCTGCTTTCGTATTTTCAGTTTTAGTGGATTATGTAATATGGAGACTTCTTACATTATACGTTAGAATGTTAAATATAACTTTTTATTTCAAAATATATAATCTAAATTTGTATTATAAATATAAAAATTGGGATACAAATTTATATTTTAAATTATACATTTTAAAATCTAAAAATTTGTATTTTGAATTGTATTTTCAAAAGTTTGTATTTTGAAATGTATAATATCAAATAGAAGTTTTTCTTTTGAAATGAAAAATTTAAAATATAAATACAAAATTTGTATTCTGAATTATATGATACAAAATCTGTATTTATATAATACAAAATTTGTATTTTAAAACGAACATTTAAAATTTAGTTACAGCAGAGTTTGAGGTATTATATTTTGTGAATTGATTGTTTGTTGAATATAATGATTGTTGAATACAGAGATGTAATTTTAATATTAAATAAAAATATCTAACGAAATAGATAAGTTGTTTGATATGTATCAGATATAATGAGGTTCATAACATTTTTGACTTAAAGATGAATTGTTTCAAAGAGATTACATTAGTTATTTTACAATAAATGATGTAAATATAATTATTAGAGCAAAAACAAATGAAATGAAATAGATTTTCAGGACAAACTTGAGGTAAGTATAAAGCACACTTAGTGATTAAAGAGTACTCCCAAGAACATGACATTAATTATTTTAAAGTTTTTGTCCATGTTGTACAAGGAACACAATAAAGATGTTTATGAATTTATGATAATTGCAATATTGAGAGAATGAGACACCATTTGGATTTTAAATTTACATTCCTTCACGAAGAATCAAGTGGGAACATGTACATTGAACAACAGAAAAACATGTAAAAGAAACGGAAAAAAAATACAAAGAATTCATGCTACATGATGTTTTATATAACCTAAAGCAAGCACCAACATGATTTAATCATAAAGTTTCATTCCATAAAAGAATGATTTGAAAAGTATCAAAATGAGAACCTTATATAAAGAAACAATAAGACTTACATATTAATTATTAACATTTATGTTGATGATTTAATTAATACTAATGATACACTAATGACTAATTAAATCCTTCAAATTTGAAGCCTTTGAAAATTTGAGGAAAACTATGGAGGTGCTCTTAATGAAATAAATTACATGAAAAATATATTATTGTTATTATTACCATAAATGTACATAATAACTTGATGTAATGTTGCTATAAAATAGGATACCAAGAAATATTTGTTAGCATATTTTTTAAAACTATATAACAACAAACTTGATTTATTAAAATAATTAATCAGTTTGCAAATAAAAAAAAAAACATACACACACATATATATATCATTTTATTATTTCTTTGGTAATAATTAGACATTCTTTTTTACTAAATTATGAAGATGTAGTATTTTAACTTTTTTAATTTCACATATAATAGGTTAAGGACATTGTTGTATTAGTAGATAAGTATTAAAACATTAAAATAAATTATTAGGTAATATTGATAAAGTTATAAAATAATTAAAGAATTTTTTTTAATTCTATACAAATTTGTTTTGTCAATATTATTGTTTCATTAAAAAAAAAATTCATATAACAAGCAATAATTTCGATTAAAAAATATTGAAAGACTAATTTTCATTATTATAATCTTCATCATAATAACAAGTTGCTAAATTTTTATTAACCATCTTGTCAAATTAAAAAGTTAATCAAATAATTAACATAATAATATAATAAAAAATATTCTTATTTTAATAAACAACAATGAATTAAGTGTAGGAAATATATAAAGAAAAAATTTACTTAAAAAAAATGATGAAATAATTATTTTTTAATTATAATCTTTATGATAATAACAACTTCCAAGTTTTAATTAATGATATATGTTAAATTAACAATTTAATCAAATAATTAATATAAAAATAAAATAATATTTTTTATTTTTAATAGATAATGAATTGAGTATATATATATATATATAATTCAATAAGAGTGAAAAATTTTATTATAGACAAAAATATAATTATGATATTCGAGGTGTCCTACGAAAAGGTTTTCTCATTTTTTAGTGGTTAACATTGACTTAGGATAAATTTTTTGAATTCTGATGAGGAAGTTTTATACATATAAATTAAATACATTTCATTCGTATCTATCTTATCAAAATGATTTCAGTGAAAAATATACATATGATGTACTTACTTATAGAGTGATGTATACTTTCTTATATTACATATGAAGAAAGATATGTTCTTTAAAATTGCATTTCTTTGTAACTCGGTATTTTAGGCTTGACTTATTTGTCATGGATGGAAAGATTTTTAATGTTTCAAATTATGAACATTAATTATACCATGTAATCATCATATAAATCCAATGCACAACTTTGTTGTCCATTTCTTAGTATGATTCCAAACTCGGGATAGGTGTACATGTTTGTAGCTCCACCTTCTTTATCTGTATTATAGATTTGAGCTTTTTTTGTCTACCACTATAAGAAAAAGTTAAATTATTGATAAAATTTTATCGACGGAACTTTATCCGTTGGTAAAATATCATTATCGATGGATATCATTCGTTATTAAATTTATCGACAGATTTACTGACAGATTTACCCTAAATCCGTCAATTACCGACACTCAGAAATTCGTCGATAAATTTATATACAATCAATTTATGGACGAATTTTGGATGTTTTTGATAGATTTGTCTCGTCAGTAATTTTTGTCTTTTTGGAGTGTACACCAAGTAGAAATTTGGTGTACCTACATTACAGAAACCAAAGGTTGTTCTTTCCCAACCACTTATTTTACCTTTTTATAAAACTTAGTCATGATCCTTTTAGATAGCTTCTTGTTGCTACTGGTAGCATTTATAAGCCCATTTTATCATCTTGACTATTTGTTAATGTATGTTTTGTAATCAATGCCATTTTGATTTAACAAACTTCTCAACTAACATGTGTTTCTAGTGACCAAACAACAATAGAGTTTAAACTTTAGTCACCCAACTTAGTCAGTTACTTATTGCCATCCTGATTCAAAACCCTAAACCTTTTTGTACCCATTCCCAACATCTTTGTTTTGTACCTAGTTTATATTTGGTTTCCATACTAAGGATTTTATACATTCTTTTGGGCACAAGAACCAATCAAAATAGGATAAGATTGCTTTTTGGAATTTACATTTTATCCAGACCCAACTTTTATTTGTGTTATGCTATACACCTCTTTAACATCTAGCCTTCCATTAATAAACACAATATTATTTTTTTTCTTCCAGATATACTAGATAATATATATCCACACACATTTGATAAACTGGTAAAAATGAGTTGGTGCTTGTGAGTGGTGTGCATTGTTTACCCCAATCCACCTATTATATGATCTTAAAATTTACAAATAAAAAACAAGTGACTAACAATTTCATACTACTTTCTACACATAGCACATTTCAAATTGACTTCATTAATTCCCCTACGTTTTAGGTTTTCTTTTGTTGTTACTCTATTAAGAATTACCCTCCGAGCAAAATGTTGTGTTGTGGATCTAGCCTCTACCCTCCAAAATGTAAAAAATAATTCATAATTATCCCATCTTTGGTTATTTTTCAATTTTTTATTCTTTACCGCGTATACATCCCCCTCTTCATCCCTCCACACACATACATCCTCAGTATCTCTATTGGGTTTGTTTCTCATTACCTCTTGCTTAAATGTTTCAAATTGTTGTTCTTCCCATTCAAATCATTTTCTCTTCCAATCTAGATTTTACTCCCATTTATCAATCCATATTCTCAATTCCTCTGACTTTGCATCCTTGCTTTTAACATTTGCGTTATTTTAGGCAAGCCATTTAACATGGATTTGTCTCCGACCCACTTTTCAATTCAAAAGCTTATATTGTTAAGAATCTCACAGGATTCAGTATTTGATGAAGTCAAGCAATTGGACAAAAGCAAAGCCAAGCATGGAAGTTGAAGAAGGAGACCTAGTCATTGTCTTAGTAGGTGTTAGTGAGTGTGATTGAAGGTGAAGGTGAACATATGTACAACTGAGAAGAAACTCTTTGACACAGTTAAATCATACTTAAAATCAAAGTAATCAAACTGAGCAAATTTTTTTTGAGAAAAATCATTTCAATTTCAGTTTTTAACAGAAAATAAATCGATTCCACTTTTAAGAAATCGATTCATTCGTGCACTGAACTAAAACTTTCTTAACTATTTTTCAAAAATAGTTTGGATATTTTTGTAAAATAATTTTTGGCCAAGTTCAAGAGGAGGGATGAATTGAACTCCTTTAAATTTTTTTGCAAATGTACTTTTCAATGTGAGGAATGAAAAATCATCAAAGAAACTATTCAAAATGATATTAATAGTAATCAACAATACAAGCACTTCTATACAAAAGATTACAAAAGTATTGTAGAAAGGGTATAGAAGGCTTAGTCTGATGATCAGATCAGTGATGGAACAGTCGTAGTCAATTCAAAACTTCAGCAGTATTCAGAAAACAGTTCTTGATGAAAAAGTTTGAATGATCTTGATCACTAGACAAGAAGCGTGCTTTTCTCTCTTGAAAACTCAGAGCTCTTGATCAGAAAATGTTTAGAATAATTTCTCTCTAGTTTTCGTATTTGTTTCAAAAACGTGCCAACTATTTATAGACAATTGTCTTAAAATTCAATCGATTGTTTTGTCAAACAATCAATTGTTTTTCTCGAGTTAGTTAAAACAATTATTCAAAATGCAGGTTCTGATTTTAATGATTTCTCAAATCATTTGTTAAATCATAAAACACTTATGGAGCTTATCCTTGATTAAGATTGCATGCATCACTGATTTGAACATAAACTTGGCACACAACACACAATTCTAAGTTCTAGACCGAGCTCTTTAAATCTTCATGCAAACTCCATGCAATCCATATATGATCACAAAGTCTTGAACTTCATCACATAGTTGGCTTCATCAAATCTTCATAGCAGCTCCTGGTGCTAACACATTTGAATTTTCGAATGCATTGCGGGTTATCCAACCCACAACTTATCTTCAAAATTAAAATAAGTTGCGAGTTGTGTAAGCCGCAAGTGTGTGTGTTTTTAAACACCTTTGATTTTCAAATTTCTTTGCTTCATTTCAGAACTATGGCAAAAACTAGAGGAGGTCGAGAGAGACCGACAGCCTCTGTGAGGCGAGGAGACACACATGACGAAGCTGTTGAGGTAGGGGGATTCCCAGGTGGCTCTTCTTATCCTTTTGTTTTGGTTAGTTACCCTGATCATATTGCCTTTAGGCTGTGGACTGGTGAGGTAAGATATTTATAATTTTCTGTGTTGTGTTAGTGGTTGGATTAAATTTAATTAGATACATGACTATTAGGAATATGAATTATATTGCTTTTTATTTTGTATAGGAATAGGGAGAATTGAGGTTGGTCTCCCATGGAAGAAAATTTAATAAATCTGGCATTCCTTGCCCACGAGCTTATGTTTTTGTAGAAATTTTTGGATTTTCCCTCTTTGCAGGATTGCCTATGAAGTTGCTGGCAAAGGCTTAATTACAGCCTTTGTTGAGAGATGACACAGAGATACAAACTCCTTCCATCTGCCGGTAGGAGAAATGACGATCACATTAGACGATGTGTCGTCTATTCTGCATCTTCCTATTGTAGGACAATTCCCAACATATAACGCTTTGGTTCATAATGATGCGAAGGAGATGCTGATGGAATTTTAGGTATCTTAGAAACGAAGGCAAATGAAGAGTTGACACAAAATAAGGGTGTCCAAGTAAGACTAGGCTGGTTGAGAGAGATATATAACCAGTGTTGCATTCAACAGTCATGGAAGTGTGGTGCTAGAGCTTTTTTACTACATCTACTAGGGTGCACCATTTTTGTAAATAAGAGTGGAAATTGGATTTCTGTCAGCTATCTGTTTAGAGACCTTGGCATGTGTGGACAGTGGGCTTGTGGAGCAACTGCTCTAACATTCATATATGAGTAGTTAGGGGACACATGTCTTGGTGATACAAGACAGTTGGCAGACTTTGTTACTATTGTTCAGGTAAAATGTTATTGCTAATTTAATTGTATTATATATCCTTGTCAATTGACAATAGTTAATTTTGATTTATTTAAAATAACATAAGCATGGATTTACGAGCACATCCCGTGTATGGGAAGAACGACTTTGAATTCTAAATATGATAAAACTCTACCACGAGCAGCTCGATATGTTGTCGGACATCATATTTCGAGCTTCGTTGAGGTAAGGGCCCATTTAGACCGTTTGACATATAGTGACATTGTGTGGACTCCATATCATTCGCACCGAGCAATTCGTCCATTTGAGTCCATATCATTATTTCAAGATTTCATCCAGTATGGGGTCACTACTTAGAGATATATGTCAAATCATGTCTTATGACAGTTTGGCTACGAGCAGAGGATTCCAGATGTTGATTTGTCTTACAACGGTGGTGTTTTTGAGACCATTGACTATAGATGGTTACATTTTGCTGATCATTTGGTCAGCAGTCTTACCCCAGCATCTGAGCCACATGCATGCTCAGGTGAGTACATGGATTAGTTTATGTGTATCTCCCATCCATTTATTAGTTCTCGTGCTGAGGATGAGCGACCGCATGTGCCATCTCATTGTCGTCCTCGTAGTCCAGCTGACACAGACCCACCTCCTCCGCCAGAGCAGGATCAGAGTCCAGTAAGTTATTTGGATTGTCAATGTTTTTTAATTTTTTGTAAATGATTTATTTGGTTAATGTGTATTATTTTTATTTTTTGCAGGGTTTATTTAGATGTATTGCAGATGTCCTGCAAAAGATGATTGATTGTCGTGAGGGACTGTCTATACACGTCGTTTGAGAGCAGTTCGTGACAGAGGGGCGATACATAGTTGATATTACTATGTTATTATTTGTATTTTAGATGATATTACTGAGTATGTTATTATTTATACCGAATACTATGTTATTATTTGTATTTCAGATGATATTACTTACTATGTTATTATTTTGTAACGAATACTTTGTTATTATTTGTATTGTAGATGATATTGCCAACTATGTCAAATTGCTTTTTAAAGGAGATATTTTTCAAAGGAGAAGTAAATAGACAATAAATAGTAAGCAAATATTTTTATAATAATCAATCATCTCCAAGATTAATGTTCAACTTATTGGGTTGTAACATGTTTGTAAAATGTTGCATATGATCGACGTAATATGATGACCACAATCTTGCCTCTAGATAACAATACTTTGACTAAAACATGTCTTCTGTAGGTAAAGGACTACCATCCCATAATTTAACCTGCAAATAATTAACATTGATGTCTATATAACTAAAAATATTAATCTTTCTTGCGTTATTTAATTCATTATTGCACGTACCTAGACAAAATGTGACCCATACACATGTCCTATACATATTATCCAATGTGAATTGACCGAACTCGGAGGTCTACTTCTTAATGGAAAAATGGTTATGTTCTGCTTTAGTGATAACAAACTAATATGACATTATATCTTCTAGCAATGGCATAACCCATGTCTGGAATCGTCATCCATTTCTCGACAATAACCTACATGTTGAAATTGTACACATTACTTCGTAATTACAAATGACTTAAATAATTAACTTAATGATATAGATGCTTACAGTTGTTATCGTTCAAGTAGCAATGAATTCTTCAGTTCCTCAACTCGATCAAATTCACCTAAAATGGCACCATATTTATCATGTCAAGCACAAAGTTCTTTGAACAAATCCATTCAAACCAATGACCATGATTCTTCATCCATACCTAACAATGCAGCAATAGATCGATATCCAAAATAAATATATATTTACAAAAAATTGAAGACAAAGAATGAACATAACAAAGACAAATTTTTATTTTTTTAATTTTTTGAACCCGACAAGGATTGACCTTGGTCCTACGTATTTCCAAAGGAAAATCAGGGATCACGTAGTTCTAATTTGAATATTTATATTTTTTTATTTGGGAAACCTGACAAGGATTGACCTTGTTCCTACATATTCCTATCCGTGATAGAAAATCAAGGTTTATGTAGTTCTAACTTGAAAATTTTTATGGTGTTTGATATTTTTTTTATTTTCTGAAATATTTGTATTTTTATTAAAACTGTTTTTATTTAATATTTTTTTTACTTATTATTATTTCTGAAAATGTTTTACCTTTGAAAGTATTTCAAAACTGTTTTGAATTTAATATTTTTTTATGTTTTTTTGAAAATTTATTTGTTTTTATTAATTTATGAAAATATTTTATATATTATTTTATATTTTTATACTTAAATTACTTTTATTTTTGCTAAAGAGAGAAAAAATAATAATATATATAATACAAAAATAGCATATATAAACATAATTATTAATTATTAACATTAAGTAAAGATAAAAACTAATATCTTAGGTGGCGTTCAATTATTAAGGTTAATTAAACATAAAACCTAATGCTTTAGGTGGCATGGAAGCGTCCAGTATCATAATTTTTCCAAAATTCTTCCTGTTAATTTTTTATGCCTATTTGCAGCCGCATGGTTCCCCTTTCTATTCTATCCATTTCCCTTAACTTATTTAATTCACAAAATTAAGCAAATGTGCTACAGCTAAACAAGCAAAATCACAATAATGTATATAAAAAAAGGTTAATGTTAAAAAGAAAAGAAACGAGCCACTTAAGTAGGCCATGGTTGGAACGTTACCAAATGGCTAGCTTATTCGTAAAAAATGCCCATTCACTTAAAAGAACTAAATTAGGGGAGAAATCGTATTGGGGAAGATCTTGGCGGTGCAGTACCATGGTAAAAGAGCCTGTGACCCAAGTGATCACCGGCGACGTCGCGGTGGCGGGGAGGACATGACGGTTGCGCTTTGGTGGTGAGGGTGGCTTGTGGCTATGAGATGGCGTGAAGCACGGAGTTATTTGGAAGGCGCCAACGCTGCGGAAGTTCGCCTGCAAGTGACGGTACACGACAACAACGAGGTCATTGGGATGATGCCGCGGTAGCCACCAGTGTAACATCCCATATTTTTCATATAATAGAAACTTTATTGCATAAAAATTTATATAATAAACTTGAATATAAAAATTCATACATTCATCATGTATTTCAAATTATACTTCTCCGCATAAGATTTAATAAAATATCTTT
>Ga0099825_1002270_pt1 | contig 25458 bp, 14 predicted proteins | sample SiratroredBW_FD_76838 | JGI IMG/M metagenome (GOLD analysis project Ga0099825, IMG submission 76838) | Root nodule microbial communities of legume samples collected from California, USA - Siratro red BW | ecosystem: Host-associated > Plants > Roots > Nodule | place: USA: California | collected... | reverse complement strand
TTCTCCTTTCATTAATGTCAATTCTTTCTCTCTTTCTTGTTTTGTTAATTTTTTTATTTTTTCATTCAATAATTACCCATTTAATTGAAGTAACAGTCATAATAGTAAACATTAATATTAAATTCATTCTCCTTTCATTAATGTCAATTCTCTCTCTTTCTCGTTTTATTAATTTTTCTTTTATTTTGTTGCATTCAATAATTACCCATTTAATTGAAGTAACAGTAATGACAGTAAACATTAATATAAATTTGTTTCCAGAAAAAAGGTAATAAGATCAATCTGGAACATAGTTGTTTTCAAACATGAATTAATAAATTAATAACAGCTAGAAGAATGTGTGATATCTTATATTCAATGGCTTAAATTGAGCCGTTTCTAATCATATTATTTGTAAATAGACTTGTACCAAAGTCAGAATCTGGATGGAGATAGAGCAACACACAATTGAAACAAAATTTACAAATCAAACTATAAAAACTACATAAACCACAAAATAATTTGAAGGTTGGATCGATTATTTGGGATGTCCTCACTTATAACACTATTAGAAAAAAGAAAGAAAGAAGTTAAGCTCTTAAAATCTTGTAAATAAACTCTTATAGTAGGAAATAAATAACAAATATTAAATATTTGAGTAATGTTATGTTGTTGACATTGAATAATTTTTTATAATCACTTCACAACTATTATTTTACTCTTCATTCTCTTTATTTCTTTATAAATACAAAAAATATTTTTATAATAGCTATAATACCCTTAAAAGTAATTGTAATATGATTGTTATAGTTGTCAAAAGATTATTTTTCTAAAACTTTTGGCTTAAATCATGACTATCCTAAATATTTTAAGACTTTTGGCTTAAATCATGACTATATAAGAATGAAATATGAGATCTTTTGTGCAACAAAGGAAATGTTTTCACCTTTTTTAAGGTACATGGAAAAATGAATTCATTCCATATTTTTCTAGCTATCATGTTAGAAAATTAAACAGACGAAACTTTTATTTTTCTAAAAAATGTCAGAATTAAATAGAACTAAAGAGAAATATAGAATTGTATAATTAAAAAATTATGTTCATAAATATTAAAATTACTAAATATTCTTGAAAATTTTAAATAATAAAATTCATACCTTTGAAGAAAGTTGTGAAAATATACTATTAAGATCGTCAAACATTGGTTTCATTTTCTTTCGTCAACCTCTTTCGACTGATAGATGCATTTCATTATTAGTTTCGTATGATCCTTCACCATTAATGATAATTTTCTTCTCATTTCTTTCAATAATATCTTGATTCGATGTCTTGTTTATCAAGATTTCACCTTGTTAATTCGATAACTTTTCGATTTTCTTAATTTCACTCAACCGATTAGAACTAGAAGAACTCCCGATATGATTTTCGAATAAAAGGTCCATATCAATGAAACATTGATTTTCTAATGTGAAAATGTAAAGTGAAAGAAAGAGAAGGCTAAGAAAATTGAGTTTGAGGTTAGGGAGAATGGTTCATTTATACTAAGGTAACAAAGTTTAGGAATGTGGAAAGAGAGAATAAAAATATTAAAAGTAACTGAGAATAACCCAAAATACATTTCTAAGAAGATGATTTACCTTGAATTCTAATAAATACATTAAATATATAGTTTAATATTGTGTATTTCAATCTATCCCCATATCTCCACATGGTGACCCACTTGCTTGGTAGAAAGGATTTGGTCTAATTTATTTCATTCTTAAAAATATAAGTTTTTTAACAACTAGTTAATTTTTTATATTATAAATATATTTAATACATGATACGACATTTCTCATCATTTTGAAGCTTAAAATATTTTGGTAACACTATTAAGGTAGAAGTAGCAACAAAAATTTCATTTTACATGTAATTGTGAAACTTTTCTTCTATTCAATATTTTTTTCTGTCTAAATCCTACCGGAAGATAAATTTGAAACCATTAACATTTATGATGTTAATTATTATTTTGATCAAAATTCTTATATTTGATATATCAAATTTTATTGAATTTTCTTTTCCTTTCTCTTTTCTTCTTCATATTAAGGTTTTTTATCAACATCATATTAAGCCTTTAATTTCTTTTCAATAAGAGTTTATATGTAATGTGCGTATAGATATATGATAAATAAATAAATAAAAATTATACTCATTTTTTATTACAATCAATATTTATTTGAATGTATTTAATACTTTTACGTTATGAATTGTAAACACAAAAGAATTACTTAAAAATATCAGAAATTGGTTTTGCAAGTAGGAGGGTAAGGTTAATAAATAGTCTGGAAGTTCACCTTTACTTTTTATTGTATTGCGAATGAATAATTTTGTTTTCAATAAAAATTTAGCAGGATTTTTTAGTTTTAAAAGAAAAATAGTTATTCACATATTATTTAATTTTTAAAGTGGAAGACGAAAGTAGGGCATAAGCAAAATAGAAGAGATAGAAATAAAAGATGGGTTTGATGCAATGTGGGGGAACAAAGAGTTCAGGAACAGTTGGGTTTAATGGGTTTAGTTTCCAATTCATAAATGAAAATTGAGATAGCTTAAGAAGGAGATACTGTAGGCTGTAAATCACTTTCAAGCTTAGTCAAATTCCTAGGGGTTGCAATACCTCCCCTTCGTAACTTTGGTACCAAAAAAGTAAAATTCAATTGGTTTAGGAGATTGCATTCCTATATTTTTGGTGGATTCTACTTATCATATCCTAGGTGTTGGATAACAAGCTGAAAACAGTTGTATTTAAGATGATGGGTCGATCACAATCTTTTTTCTTAAAAGATAGGGATATACTAGATAGAGTACCGGTGGTAAATGAAGTTGTTGAATAATGTAGAATGTAGAACAAGAAAAAAAAAAAGGTAGTCATAATAAAACTGTATTATGAGAAAACATACGATTCAATGGAATGACAATCTTTGTATTATATGGGAAAGACTAGAATTTTGTAGCAAGTGGATTTGTTAGATCATGACTGAAATCATCTTCATTATCAATATTAGTAAATGAAAGACCGACAAAAGAGTTCAACCCAACTAGAGGACTTAGACAAGAAGATCCAATAGCTTTATTCTTATCTCTTAATGTGGCTGAGGGGTTAGCAGGAATGGTTAGACAAACATCTAAGAATCAACTATTTCAAAGGGTGAGGATTGGAAATAATAGAGTTAAGGTAAGTTTATCACAATTTGCTAATGATACCTTCTTTCCATGTGAACCAAGCATAAATAATATTTTGGCGATAAAAAGCATGTTAAGAAGTTTCGAATTGACATCAGGATTTAGAATAAATTTCCATAAGAGTAAAATTGGAGGAGTGGGGATACAAGAAGAAATAATTTATACCTATGCTAAGACCCTTAATTGCAGCCAAATGAAAATTCCCTTTACATACTTAGGTTTACCAAATGATAGAAATCCAAGAAAAAAGAATTCTAGCATAAACTATTGGGAAAGATGAGGAACAAATTTGTGGAAGGGCATATTGTTATCATTAGCAGGATGTGTATGCATTACAAAATCAATTATTTCAACATTATCTTTATTTTACTTATTATTTTTTAAAGTCTCGAAGAGTGTATGTAAAGAGATCACAAAAATTCAATGGAATTTCCTTTGTGGATGAGGGTTTGATAGTAGGAAAATAACTTGGATTAAGTGGAAAAATATTTACAAGCTAAAAAATACAGGTGGACTAGAAGTAAGAGGCATAGAGAAGTTTAATGTGACCCTTTTGACAAAATGGAAATAGAGGCTAGGGGTGAAGAATAATGGACTTTAGAAGGATATCCTAAAATTAAAATATGCAAGTTGGTGAAACCTAAATAACTCAAATAAATGTGAGATGACCAACTAGGTGAATGGTTTGATGTAACTATACAGTGAGAACTATGTAAAGGAGATAAAATCGAATTTTTGGAAGATCAATGGGTAGGAGTAATACAACTAGCAAACACATTCCCAAGATTGTACATGATCCCATAAACTATTAACAAAAACATAGGGGACTTGGGTGAATGGGTAGAGGGTAATTGGGTGTGGAGGATTCCTTGGAGGAGAGAGAAATTAGTTTGTGAAAAAGTAAAAGAACAACAATTAATGCAAATTATAACAAACAATACTTTCAAAAAAGATAGAGCTTATAAGTGGTTAGTGGTTATGGAAGGGAGATAAGGATGAATTTTTCACTGTGAAATCAGCATAAAATGTTATAAAAGGGGTTCCTATGTGTGAAAATAATGGAGTATTTACATATTTGAAGACCCATTCAAACTCACTACACTTTGGGTGGAAAGTAATTCTTGGAAAGTTTCCAACTAAGGTACCTTTATGCAGAAGAAAAGTGGCAGAGGGAGATCTAAAGTGTGTAATGTGCAAAGAAAAAGATGAGACAATCTCACATTTATTTCTTAATTGTACAGTAGTTAAGAGGATATGAAATTTATGTGACAATTAGGTAGGGGCATGCTATGTGTTCACTGTAACCATCCTATAACAAATCTTCAAAATTTCTCAACTTAGAGTTAAATGAAAAACAAAATAGAGCTTGAAAAGACATGTGGTTAACAATTGTGTGGTGTATACTGAATCATATGAATAAAACAATATTTAGGCAGGGAAAGATAGATATAAAAGAGATATGATGTATTGCTTAGCTTGAAGCATGGTTATGGATGAAAAATAAAATGTCAGGGACAATATTCTCATATGTTGAACGATATCAATCTCCAATTCAATACCTAAAGCAGTTGTAATATGAATGGTATAAAGGTGGAATACCACTATATCAGGTCTGTTATAAAACTCAAAAACTGATTTTTCACATAGGAGTATCTTCTCTGTTATGTTATAGTTTGTGCAACTATTTGTTTGTTTTTTATAATTGAAGAAAGTATCTGTAAGAAACTGTTTTGGCTAAAATATAAGAGGGAGGGTGAATTGAATTTCAAAATCTTTTTTAAAACTATTTAATCTTTTAAGAAAATGCAAGTCAGTTTGATAGACTAGATCTTTATTGACTTTATTGAACATTGAACAGTGCAATAGAATGAATTAGTAAACAGAACTCAATCAAGTCACAACACAATGCAATAAACCACTAAGCAAATTTATCAAAATTCAAATGCTTTAGACAGAATTGAATCAAATGCAACTGCAGAAGCCATCTAATTAAAAACTGAAACTGAAAGAAGTTAACAGCACATAATGAACTGGTCAGATTTAATCCAATTAACAGTTTCAATTATTAAGAACCAATAAAAAAATCTTTTTATAAAAGAAACAATTATTAAAAAATGATTAAGTCCTAAACAAATAGAGTCCAATTATTGATTCTAAAAACAATTTATAGCACACAGTGAAACAATCAATTGAATCAGTGATCAAGATAGGAAAAGAAGATTCAAGAACACAACGATTTTTATCCTGGTTCACCCAACAAAATGGGCTACGTCCAGTCCCTTACTCCACAGTAAGGATTTCACTAAAAATGATCAAACTGATCAAGTTTACAACACTTGCACACATCAAGAACACACTACTCCCCGTAGCAAACCACTGTTGAACCTTCAGCAGACCAAGAAACCACACAAAACCCACTGTGTGTTTCAAGAACACCCTTGCTGAAACCTACAACAAGTCACAGTTATACAGAATCCACTATATAACCAAGAAATGTCTCACACTGCTCATCGCAGCAAACCACTGCTGAACCTTCAGCAGACCAAGAAACCACACAGAACTCATTGTGTGTTTCAAGAACACCCTTGCTGAAACCTACAGCAAGTCACAGTTATACAGAATCCACTATTAATATTATAAATAATATTAATAATATTAATATTAATTAATAATATTAATAGTAATATTAATATTATTAATATTAAAAAAATATTACTAATATTAATAACAATAATAATAATATTATTATTATTATGTTAATAATATGAATATTAAATATAATATTAAATTTACTTACATATTTATATTTATAGATAATAATGTTAATGTTACTTGTATTCATATATAATTATATTAAATTTAATTTTGAATTTATATATATATAATATGATATTAAATTTATTTATAAATTTATATCTATATATAATAATAATCAATAAATAAATTTAATATTTAATATTAATAAATTTATTTATTATTTTTAATATCATTTTTGTAATTATTTATTTATTATTATATAATAATTTGATTACATAATTAAGTAGTAATTACCTATAAATCACAAGAAAATGTAATGTAACCTTTTTGTTATAAATTTCAGCAAAACAACTAAAAATGTTTGCACAATAAAATCTATACAAAAAATATTCATACGAGATACATCCACCTTACAATATTAATTTTATTATGCTATAAAAATATTAGTTATCTTATTTTTAGAAGGTAAAAATATTTTGTTATATTTTTTAATATATTTTTTTACAAAAGCTTTATGTTTTTAGATTCATCGTAATTCAATATGCAATAAACCATCCCTTATAAAAAGAATAATTCACCAAATGCATCCATAAAAATGTGAAACAAAAATTTGTCCATAAAAGACAGAACTTACAAAATAGTTCCTAAAGCTACACTATGTTAGAAAAATTAGTTTTTTCTTTTGTTAACTTTCATTAATAACTATGTGGATTGATAAACAATGCTTACGTTAGACTGTTATGTTCAGCATTTGTCTCTTAATAGGTGGTATTCAGTTTGACATCATGTTAATAATGAATAAATTAAAACTAAAATTTTAAGGAATTAAAACAACAGTGACAAAAGAAAAGTATATATTTCTTTTAAAATTCGTTTTCAGTTGAAGCAACAAGGATCAAAATAAAATATCAAAATAATTTATTCCAAAATTTTCTAAGGCTTTGTAGCATCTTGATTATAGTAATTTATATTTTTGAAAATTTTAAAAGTAAGAATTTTGTTGGGTTAATTTCACCAAAGAAACACTCCATGCTCCTCGTCTTTCAAAGTCAATTATTTTTGTTTTGCTAAAAGGTTTCATGACTAATATTTTGTTTCATATTATTTATCACATATGTTTGAAATATACAATTTGATCAAATTAAAAGAAATTTTGTTTTGAAAAAAAAAAAGTGTTGGAATAATTCAACTTGTGTTTTGTAAAGAGGAGTAGTAAGATTCAACTAAATTAATAAATTATTAATATAGACAAATATACACTGTTTACCTATTTAATATTTTTTTGTTAACATCAAAGCTTTGATGGGTATGACATTTTATACATCTTTTGTTCCAACACTTCTTTGAACTAGTCTAGATAGTTAATGATAATTAAAACCAAAATAAATTAATTTTATAACCTAAAATATATAGACAATTCTACTTTGAATTCACGATTATGAGAAAACAAATTAAGTACTAGCAAAATAAAAAAAATTCTACATGATCGTCTAATCGAATAAGAAAACAATTATAAAAAAGTGTTTCGTTATTTTTACAAAAGTTGCTTTAGAATCATACCATTACTATTTTTTATTGATGGATAGTATAAAACTTTTTATGCTATCCATAACCATTAACTCCACAATTATATACTTTAAACGAAATGAAAAATTCCTTTTAAATTATGTTTGTTTTTAATGTGAATAAAAAATTTATTTGTCTTAAGTTTTATATATTTATATCACGACTGGTATAATTTTATTTGGACCTAATTACCTTCTAAGTCTTCGGAGGACTAAATAAATATGAAGATCTAAATTTAAAAGTAATATTATTGTTTTGGGCTGTTATATTACAAAATCACATTTACAAACGTTGAAAATAAATTTAAATATTTTATTTATTTATTTTGATAATAAACATACAAACTTAGTTTAAACCTTCAACCTCAAATATTTGAGCACATTCATAACAACTGAATTTAAGCCACAAAAGTCCACTGATAGAGAAAAATTAGTAATTGCGATAACCAGATAATACTAATAATACTAATACTAATACTAATAATAATAAAAGTTCTTTTCATCCATTTTTTTAAGCGATCCATAGCAGAATCTCTCCGGAAGCTTGCCTGTAAATTTCTTCTACTGAATTTGCATCCAGGAACTGATTTGAAGTTCGTTTCCCCTGAATCATGAAAAAGTTCATCTAAGTTAAAGTAACCCTAATTTTATGTTAATATAACATACTTCTATATACACAAAATCATGATATCATATTGTATGTTGTTTGAAACAAATTTAGCTTCCAAAATATTTATGTTGGTGTACAAACTTACAAATTTAAGCAAATGACTTTTGAACGACAACATATGCTTTCACTTTTTACACAAACTATGATTTTATTTTTAATTTTTTTTACCTTTCTTAGACGTTGTTACTTGAATTTAGTAAATTTTTGATTTTGATTTGTCCCATCAAATTATTCAACATAAAAAGTCTGCATTAACTCAGTCAAATTTTAATTTAAAACTCATGTATTAATTTATCTCTATCTAATAAAATAATATCTTAAAATGAAAACAGGTCTAATTATGTTTTCTTTTTCCTTTTTTATATGAAACTTTATAATTATTTAACATTATCTCTTCTATATGCTTTGCGTTTCACTCTTATTAAAACCTACTTTAAATTTAAAAATACATTTACACTTTACGAGAAACATGTTAGTCATATATGAATTAAATGTTGAATTGCTTTACAGTGAATGTGTGAATTAATGGCTTTTTTTAAGTGAAGCTGTAGTAATTAATAAATTTAAAATTTTTCTATTTTCTAATAATTTAGAAATTACGTGTCCAGGTAAATTATAAGTATTTAGTTTTTTTTATATGAAGTAATAAATGAAAAGTGCATAGGAGTTTGAAACTTACGTGAGCTTGAATCATGATTGCATTTCCATTCCCGATGCACGAAATGTGGGCAGAAAGAAGCTCTATCTTGTATTTATCCAGCACAAAAGCTATGCTGGACAAGAGGCCGGGCTTATGGGCCGCACAAATGCAGAATTGGGCCTCATCTCCACAAACATTCAAGACCATGTTCGAAGAGGCCCACGTTTTATCAATAGCCACTGGCGGCTGCGGAGGGAACAAAAGTGCGTTTGAAGAAGTTCCCACAATCGCGTTTGAAAAGTAGTAATTAGAAGAAAGTCCCTGCGCAGTCATAAACATCGACGGTGATGAGTCGTACCCTAACGTGGACCCACATTGGACCCTTTCTTCTTTCTGCTTCTCAAGCTTTTCTAGGGTTCGCTCAAGATTCTTTATGTAGCTCACTGCTTCATCCACAACCGTTGATTTATCCGCCTGCATAATGATCAAAGCATCTTAGAAGAAACAGTGAAAACGAACTAACCTAAGAATCAAAATGAAAAATTTGATGGAAAATAGTTACCTTAGGAGGAAGATGGGGAAGCAAAGCATGAAGACTACTGAACATGTTCTTCATTTTCTTTCTCCTTTCTCTCTCAGTCCATATATGAATTTCATGATCAGATTCACGACTCTTTTCACCTTCTACTTCTGCACTGCTAACTTTCTTCAGGTATCGTTTTCGCTTCTTGTTCATCACACCTTCGTCCTTTTCGTTCTTCTGCTCTTCCGAGTTCGCGTTTCCTTTAGTTTCAAGCGAGTTATCGGAATTGGAGGGTTCCCACGACTGGTTTTCCCACAAGAAGCTCATATCATGCAAACCTTCATCTTCTAACACCAAGACCATGATGGATTGAGAGAGAGAAAAATGAAGAGAGGTAGATTTGATGAGAAGAAGATTGGAAAAGATAGGTTTATATAGAAGTGAGAGAGCTTGTAGCTGAAGATGCAAGAGAAGACATGCATGATGATGATTAAGCCCTCTCCAAAGTTTAATCATGACACAATACGGTTATGCAAGAAATATTCTACCTTAGGGTCCCACCAGCTATATATGTAACCATGATTTTAGGAATAGTTTGATTTAATTTATTTCATTCTTTAAGGCATGTATGTAATTTATTTTTCTTAATATAAAGGCAATTTTAATAAATTCTGTTATATCTATTATTGTGATATATAGAGTAAACTTTGGTGTCAATGGAAGGCAATAACAATTTATCTTTTAGGTGTAATAAATTATAAATTATGATTTTTCTTTATTCGATATCTTCTTTTGTTCTTTCATTTACGTGCTTCTTCATTTACTTACATTGGTAATTTTCAAAAGATTAAGATTTATGATAGCAAAGGAAATTTTGCTCAAAACTCTTATCTCAAAGATACTAAATTTTATTATATTTTGTTATCTTTTCCATTTCATCTTCTTATTAAGCCTTTAACCTCTTTAGATTATGAAGTTTTTTGTTTTATGAATATATATGATAAACAAATAAAAAGGATAAGAATATTTATAATTTATACTTAAAAGAAAAAATTTATTTAATAATTCTTTAAGCAATTACAAATATGTAATGATAAAATGTATCATTTTGCATAATCATGATAAAAATCCCTTAAATGTTTAAGAAACGGTTTCTTATGAACAATGTGTTTCCACCTTGCTTTTCAATAAAATAAAATATTTATTGGTTTTGATAAATAGTTAAAAGACATGTGTGTGATCTCCTATTCTGTTTAATTCCTAATAAATATGCATCCCCATTAAATTCTTCTTTTTTGAAAAGTAATAATTAATGAGTTTTACATTTTTCATATAAAAAATATTTGTATCAATAAAACCTTTTATCTTCACCTCTAATCAGATACATATACAATATATTCACAATTAACGAAATATCAGTTAAATACTCGTTAAAACAGTATTCTCAAAACAAAATTTAGAGTTAAATCAAGCGAATATGAATTTATTAAATCGTATTTGCCATTAAGCTATATAAGCATACTTAGAAGATGGATATTTAAAGTTATATTATCACTTAAAAACAATAATATAATTAATTAAAAACAAAAATCATATCAATTGTATGCTTTAGTTTTGGCCATTATTATAATATTTAAAAGACTAATATTAATGCTTTAGGTCTCACTATCAACAGATGAACATATTATTAATTGAGGTAAATGATAACGGCACGCGTTTTTAACTAAATGATTTATTTAGGTTTTACATTAGTTAAGACCTATTAATAATACATATCAATTTCATAGTTATAAAAAAATATTATTAAAACTTACATTTAAGAGTTAAATAATAATCTCTTTTGAAATTAAGATATTTACATCTTTACTTTATTATTTTTTTAATGTTTCTTATCTGCGTTACTTTAGAAAATCTAAAGTGATAAACTTCATTTATGTGTGGTGTTAAGCAAATTATTTATATTATCTTTGTAATGGATTAAATAATATATCCCCTGTAACAATTTTTGTCTTATCTGCAAGTCCAAATGATGTGTTTTTGTACAGAAATATACGCGTATTAGGCAATGACTACACTCTTAACTTTCCCAATGAGAAAAGATGCTTACGTTTTTTTTATGAAATAATGGTATTTTGTTGCCATTATCTAGGTAACTTATATACAAATAAAATAAAATGAAAATATTGGACATAGATTTTAATTCTATTTAATATTTATAACACTAGTTCAATAAAGTGATATATATATATATATATATATATATATATATAACTTGATAAGTTCAACAAATGAAACTTAATACTACATTGGAGAATAAATATTTGAAGTTAAATAAACCTCAAAAATCAATTTATAAGATAATATTTAGACTCCATTTAAATAGTTGAAAGTGAACCCAATATAAATTCAACAAATTCTATAACACATTCGAAAATGAATTTTAAATTTAATTTAATATTATAAAATTGATTAGTAAATTGAAATGTACAATTATTTATATCTTATAATTATAATTTGATTTATCTTTATAAATTATAAAACACTTTGGTTTGCGCATATGCCAAGCAAATATAAACTAGTTTTTTTTATAAATTAGTTTATAAACTAGTTCTTAATGTATTATGTTTTTTTATTTATTTATTTATTTTAGTAACACAAAATATTTCATCTATATCATAAACATGATTATCTTAGGAAAAGTATAATGGCTCCATTTAGTATAATCATATAAGTCTTCATATTTTCATAACGTTGAATGCAGACTCTTGAATATGCTACCTTTAGATAATAAATATAACGTAATCTAGGAGTGATCTAAGTAATAAAGAGAGATATGTAATCCAAATATGCTAATTAATTGTATAAGTACATGACAATCTTTTCGCTTTAAGTTTTTATGAAGTTAGAAAAGTTATCTTTTCATTCAAATATTTCATGCAACTCTGTAGTTGTTTGCTTACACTTCAGTCCACAGATTTAAAACCAAACCAAGAAAACGGCAACACGCAAAGTGGTAGTGAAACGGTTTTGCATTCCTTGATAATATTGTATATTCTACATTCCGTTTCTTTTTATTTTTTAAGATTATTCTAGATAAATCAAGAAATATAATAAAATTAGATGAAAAACAAAGACATGGATAATAGCAAATATTTAATATTGAATCGAATTTAAACAATTAAATATAACTTTTTCTTTTAAATTTGGAAAGTTAAAGAGATAGAGAAATGCGTTATCATTTTTGAGGAAACTAAGGTTAGGAAACGCGGTGGCGCCATCATTCCATAAACGGTAGCACAGACAACAAAGCCACAATACGAACGTTATAATTCAAATAAGACAAAACACAATCACGTTTGGACTGCACAATCACTGATATAATTTGTTCTTGAAAAGTGGCAAAACTGACTTTGCCAACGTTGCAGAAGCAGAAGCTTCAAATCTGCAAACAAAAGTAGAGTGTAGCATAGATTGGCTTAGAAACAAGAATGTAGACTAATGATGAGGTTCAGTGGTTCAAGTATAATTGAGAACCCTAGAGAAATTTACGCTCATGTTAATCTTGTATTATATTATTCTATTATTATTTTTATAATCTTAATATTAAGTTTTTCAGAGAACTCCATTTAAGCTCTAACAAGTAGCTATTCAAAACCCTAAGCTCTTTTATATTAAGTTAGAGGGGCATTTCTGTCCTTTCCTCTTATTAATGGGGTGCAAGAAATAGTTAATGGGGTGTAGGAAGCAACTACCCTCAGTTGCTAATACCCTAAAACCAACCCATCGTTTGTTATCATATAAAAAAAATGTTACTAAAGAAAAACTAAAAAAAAACAAAAAAAACGTGTAGAATTTTTTTCCTTTTTTGCGTGAATTTGTTGTAGTCCCATGTTTTTTTGTTCTTTTAAATTCTTTGTATTTGAAAGACAACCTTTTCCATTTATGAAACCAGTTAAAATAACCATGATATTTTAGTAATCATTTTTTCTTTAAAATATATTTTAGATTTTTTTAACAAGTAATAAGAAAATATTATTTTTAATATACATTGGATATTAGAAGGAGTTTGATATTAGTGGATAATATGAATAAACTAACATTGAAGAGTGTTCACTAACGAAATTAAGCAAGGACTCGAAGTATCATTAACAAGACATGTGCCTGAATCATGACAGATGAGAGGTCGTGTTCAAGAAAGAACTTCATCAAGTATAACAAGTTATAAATACTGACACAGAATGAAGGTTCTCCCTATCATTCTTTTGAGCTATTGAAATACGAAGTTTAGTTTTATTTCTGTTAAAGAACAGTATTATAGCTTTTTAAGAAGTGACATGTGGAACCCCGATACGTTCTATCACTTCGAAGGGTTCATGATATCAAGCTGACAACTTTAGACTGATGCACGCCATAACTGAATGCTTCCTGTATATTGTTTCAGCTTCAAGAAAACCCATTCTCCAGTTCGGAAACAATGTTCCTAGCTATAGCTATATTTATCTGGGTTTGGCTTTGTAAGATATCTCTCCAGGAATTGGCTTATTTTTAACATGCCGTGCAACCAACAAAACTTCTCAAAAGAGATTCATGAAAAGAGGATCATGATCACTCACCATTGAATCAGGTATCTGATGAAGTCAAACCACTTTTTTCACGAATATTTCTGCAATAACCTGTATAAGGGTGTTTCAGCGGTACAAATGGCTATATTTAGTCAATCTGTCTACTATCACCAAAATAGCCTTATACTCTTTTGACCATGGCATCCCTGTGATAAAGTCTAACACTATATCTTCCCACACCCTTTCCGGAATAGGAAGAGGTTGCAAAAAGGTGCAGCAGGGATGTATTTTTGGCATTGACAGGTAACATAACTCTGAACATATTTTTTTATTGCTATCTTCATTCCCCTCCAATACAAGTTTGAAGCTATTCATCTATATGTCTGGTAAAAACTAGAATGCAGCAAGGGTGGACAAGTATCCTAAGTTCTCGTATAGGCAAGGAGTGTTGTTCTATGAGGATAGGCTGGTGGTGTATGAGGAATCCTCTCGTAGGCTGACTTGGTTAAGTTCCTATCGCCAACTGCCCAACTATAATAAGCAATAGGCTTTCTCCCTTGCTTCAATATAGCACCAATACCTATCCTGAAGCATCAAATTCAGCTCGAATTCATGCTCAAAATAAGGCAGTGCTAGTAGTGGGGTTGTTGTGTGTCTCAGTGTCAATTCTTCAAATGCCTTCTATGCTTTCTGTTTCCACATGAACCTATCTTTCTTGGTCAACTCAGTGAGTAGCTTTGCAATCTTCCCATAATCATGGATAAACTTGCAGTAATAATCCGTCAATCCCAAGAAGCCCCTGACCCTTTTTACTGTCTTCGGTACTCGACATTGCAACACTACTAATTTTATCTGCATCCATTGCTAGAAATGATGTGTCCTAAATAGTTCACACCATTTTGACCAAAACTGCATTTCTTCTAATTTGTACATAGTTGTTGATCGTGCAAAAATTTTAAAACAACCTCCTAGTGTTCCATTTGAGACCCAATTTGAACTGTAAACAAGTTTATAATCAAAAAATACAAGAACATATATATTTCCGCAATAAATCTTGAAGCACCTTGTTCATGAGATGAACACAAGTGTGAAGCATTAGACAAATTCTACGTGCTAGCTAAAGAAAAACTTGATACTTGGAGAGTATATGAAGCCTTCTATAAGACACAAATACATAAATGCGAGAACATCTACAAGTCATGCAAGTTGACTCATGCATCTTGAAGTTGATGATGACACAATGAACTTACTTTTTAAATTTGTATGCTCAATTGGATTTGTTAGAATAATATAGGAAATTGTAGCGATAAAGGTCTTTTAACATAAGCACGTTGAGTGTAACAACAAACGTATCAAAGAAAAGTCAGCACGTTGTGTAAAGTGCTAAAAACAGGTTAAGGAAAGCACAGACCACAATTATCTTTTTTATGTGATCTATAAATTGAAGCGAAGACATGCATAAATAGTTAATGTTTTATATGCAATCTACATGAAACATTTCAGGTTAAGAGATCAACAAGCTTTTAGTATTAATATTACAAGAAAAAAAAACTATTTAACCATCAATTTTAACTAACAAATAAAATAATTTTTAACTTTGACTAAAATAATTATCAAATTAAATTTTAATTGCTAAATAATTATAAAATAAAAGTAATAATTAAATTTAGTGATTAATTAAGTCAAGATAATTGGTATATAACATTAATCACCAAGGTTTTAGTCAATTTAAACTTAATTTGATATTTATTTTGGTCATAATTAACAATTATTTTATTTGATAACTAAAATTGGCGTCTAAATAGTTTTTTCTTATAATGTAAGTTTAAGATCGTTTGCTAGACAAATTAGAAAACTATATTTGTAAACTTTTCACTTTTGTAAAGTTATTCTATTGTACAAGGAGTGCTTAAATTTTATATCTACTTGTCAAGAATTTTCTTGTAAACACTTTAAATAACTTCTTTTGTATTATTAGGAGTGATATTATGAATTCAACCAAGATTGTTATTTATCTAAAGAGAATGTAAAGACATAATTAGAATTGTAATTATTTGACATTCCACATAAAGCAGAAGGTCAAGGGAAAATAACTTCAAAATGTTAATATCATGTGTGAAGTTGTGACATACATATTTTTTAAAAAGTGGGTGGAAGTTCATTAAGACTTGTGAGATAGATTACTTAAGGGAATTGACAATGAAACTGATGAGGTGATAGAGTTATATTTACGGGGTTTAATTGAGAGAAGGAAGACATACAAAGAAAGGTAAAGGGAAGATTGATGTTGAACATGAACATGAAAGGTTCAGAGGTGGAAGACAAAGAGTTTGTAGAGGTCTTAACTATTTTTGGAGGAAGTGGGTGTTAGTGGGAAAAGAAGCCCAACTCAAAATAAAACTATTTTTTTCTTTTGAAATCTTACTTATATGAAGTAAATGTATGTATGAATGTTAATAGGTTTTGCCAACATTAAACATATGTAGGTATACTTTTTCTTTATTTTACTTACATTGAACGTATGTAGATAAAAATATTTTTTTTGTTTTACCTACACTTAACTAGTTTATGTAGTTTATGTAGCTAAAATTGTGTGTAGGTATATATATTTTTTTGTAATGAAAGTAAATTTTTGTATTCTTTATAAGTTAAAAGTGGTTGTGTTAAATACTTATAATATTAATTATGATGGCCTTGTGCTTCTCTTTTTCGTGGAGTTAAGAGTTTTCTTTGGTTGGAGGATGGAGAAAGGTTGCGGGAGCTACGAAGCAAGTCAAAATTTTATGGAAGCAAGGAAGTGAATCAAGTGGTGTTTAATTTAGAAGAGGTTGTCCTAGTTCACTGGAATGATACCTAAGCTAGAGAAGCTAGAAGAGAAATCTAACTTAGAAAGGAACTCGGAAACAAGTGAGGCCAAATTTTGGAATAATCTCATTACTCATTTCAAGTTATTGTAAAGGCCTAGAACAGTTACTTATAATGTTAGGGTCTGTCTGAAAAGGACCAAAATTTCAAATTCAAAATATACACCACAATCCTAGCGTAGCCAAAATTTCAAATTCAAAATATACACCACAATCCTAGCGTAGCCAACGAAAGACATGTGACAAATCACAGTCTTCATGCTTTGTCTCATGTTTAACACATTTTTAATCAATTCCATGGTATGGAAAGGTGCAAGCTTCAACGACCAAAGTTTACATTGAGTTTTAGGGAAGCCCAATTGTATCCTAGATAGGCTTTATTATCCTATCCTAGATACCTTCTTCCTGCACTTCCATGATATCTGCACCTCCATAAGATAGTTGAAAAGACAAAATTATCCTTCTTCTAAAAATTTAAACCCATATCTACCCTTCACCTCCTCTCCATTTTACAGTGTCCTTTCCTACTTTCTTCTCTCTTTATTTCTTCTCCCTGCACCTTTTCAAATTCCTGCATTCTTCTCCCCTTCAACTTTTCAAATTCCTTTATCCTTCCCAAACACATTTTTTATTTCTTCACCCTCCACCTTTTCAAATTCCTTCATCCTTCCCCATACACCTTTCATCTTCTCCTTACTTCCTTCTTCCATGCACCTTTTAATTTCTTCTCCTCTACATTGGGCCCAGCTACTCCTCCATCAACCGTAGTGATGTTTTGAAGATTGGGATAGAAGTATTGATTGAACACTTGCTCAACCACCAGATTGGAAAACATAAGTTCAATCCGGTATACATTTATTAAAGTTTTGTATACCCCATGATTACACATCTCCGGTATTCATTTTGTATATTGGATTAGGTACAGTCTAGTATACAAAATATATACAGGACAGATTTTTAAGTAATGTATACCAAATTAGGTATATTATTGTATACAAATTACATATCAGATTGAACTTCATCATTTAAATTTGGTATACATTTTGTATACCCAATTCTAAATTACATATTAGATTGAACCCCATCATTTAAATTAGGTATACATTTTGTATACCGAATTCTACAATCCGGTACACAACAAATAAATGAAAATATATACCGTATTATACAATTCAGTAATTTAAAGGATTTTACAATCTGGTATTCAAACAAAAGTAAAATTTTGTTATCTTTTGTTGCTCCATCATCGTCTCCCACTCTACTACGAATGCAATGACTTTCACCAACCTTCAACCGTCGTGTCAAACAATCCAACCACAACACCAATCCTACCATAACACCAATCGTCGCGGAACAATCCAACCACAACACCAAGCACTAATTGGTGATCAAAGTTTACTCTAAAACATCCAACAAGCAATTCCTGAATATTGTGCTATCTTTTATTTCAAAATTTCCCATACCTATTTTTGTAATTTTCAAAAGGATATTAACGTTTAAAAATTTATGGAGGTGCGGAAAGAAGTCATCACCATCCTAACCTTAATATATTCGTGACCTAAATATCCTAAATACAACGTTCAAATCTTACTCTTTTCGACTTAAATATAAAATCTAAAAAATTATAAACTACTAAACAAAATTATAAATAAAGATCTTCTTCATTATACTTCATATTTCTTAGAATTATTTTCAAAGGTGAACTCAAGTCTGAAAAACTATTTGAATACCTAAACAAATTTAATTAAATCTAAATTCTTAAAAAACTTCTGATTAAATATCTAACTATTTGATTGTTTTATTCTTTTATTAAGATAGTAGGACGATATAAGATAGTTAGAAAAAAAAACACATAATTTAGTTGGAATGAATCCAAATATAAAGCAATGTATTTATTATTATTTTCTATTACTTATAGAATATTTGTATATGTATATAAAAAAGTTTCATAACATTTTATTCAAACTTTCTTTCAAAACTTAACAAAATGTTTATCTATAACGAAATGAAGATAAGAAAATGAATTTGGAACAAGTCTGAATATCTGCGATTTTTAAACAAGACAAGATTGTATTTAAAAAAAAAAATAAAAAATCATTCTGATTGAGTATTGTCGGATTTAAGTAAACCCATAAAAAAACTCTTATACTTTTTACAATTTTAATTTACTGATATATTTCAAAATATCAACTTTATATTTATAATTTAATTTAAATTTTTATTTCTGCCTCTCGATAAAAACACTTTAAATATGTTATTGACAATATATAATATTATATTAAAATTTATGTAATTTAATTAATCGACTTTATATATATATATATATATATTGTAATTTAAGTTTTTATTTATGTTTTCTATCTTGTTAAAAGAAGTATACATATTAAATATTTATAGTATGTAAATTATATATTGATATGCTACAATAAATTAAAACTAGTTCATATATATATTACATTAGTAAAAGCTAATCATATGTGACATTTAGTTTTTAACAAAAAAGACATAACATAAAAATAATTTTCAACCTATATTATAAGAATAAAATAAAATAATATAAAAAATTATTATATAGTTTCTTTACAAAATTAATTTTTATTTTATACTGAGGCGTATGGTCATTGCATTTCTGGATGATTCTTAGGGCATTATTATTAATATATGAATATAATGTTGAACTAATTTTATTAATATCATACAAAATTTAAACTATTTTATAAAGTTGTAAAATTAGTGCGTGACTTTGACTCAACCAAATGGATGATCAAAGGTGAAAAGTTGAAAAGCTCAACTGAAATTGAGTTTTCCTCAAACTGTTATTTTCATCGTTTGATCCAATTCGTGACATGTTGAACCAATACAAAATAAACGTGTTTAGGCTTTAATTTATATTAATATAAAATTAAAAGATAAATAATATCAAATGAAATAGGTAAAATATTTTTCAAACCAATTTTTTCAATTCTAATTAATTTATTTGGTTCGTTGAAACTAGCCAATATTTCCAGGTTATTTACGCCCCAGTTTTGGTGTCCACTGTAACCACATTGTCATTTTATAGTCTTGTGGTTTATTTAAAAAAAAAAACAATTATATTGTGGTTTATTTAAAAATAATTAATTATATTGGAGATGCAGGGGATCGAACCCTGTACCTCTCGCATGCAAAGCGAGCGCTCTACCATTTGAGCTACATCCCCAGTTGAATTTTGTAAGCTTACATTTTATAAAATATTGATTTGTTTATGATTGATTGATTTTGCTGAAACAAATCCTAACCCAAATTCAATTATTCTCAAATTAATTTCGTTCTATTTCATGAATTTGAAGTTATTGATATGGTAATTTTTTTACCTAACAATGAATTTTATTCTTAACGTACATGCTTGTTTATTTTTATTTTTTTTCTTAAGGTATTAGTGGTGAGGGTTAACATCAATAGGGAATGATTTAGAAAGGTTAAATGTAGGGTAATAAATATTGGATTTGTTATTAGCAGAAGATTTTTCATTGAAAGAATGAAAAGATTAAAATAAGTTTAATTAATACTTTTTAAATAGATAGATGGATCTCAAAGCTTTGAAGAGTTTGATTTAAGTTAAATTAAAAGTAGTTAAGTTATATGTGTTATGTTATATTTATGAATCCAATGAAGAGATGACTTTATATTAAAATGAAACTTATGTATTGAGATGAAAATTATACATTGAGACTAGGGTAATGCATTAAACGAGATAGTTGTATTATTAGTCAAAGAGAATATTATAAAATATAAGAAAAATATTAGGTTTAAAAAGAAACATTATTAAAAAAAATGTGTAAAAGTTGAAACTACTTTAATAAATATGTCACTCCCAAAAAGATCACAGATAGACTACTAATAAAGTGTTCTTTAGGTTTTGTTCAAAATAAAAAATAAGAATCATAAAATTGTGGAGAATGTATTTTGTATAAAATTTCTTATTTGTTATAAGAGTGATAACAAAAATATTTTGTATTGAGTCTCCATCATGTTGAAATGAAAATGACAACAACACTGAAATGGTTCATGTTCACCAAAATTATTAATTTTATATATAAACTTTTGTTTTATCTTTAATAATTATTTTTTATCATTATTATTATTTAAGTTTCTTACATTATATTTTAATTAAACTTTTTACCAAGCTTTCTTTCAAAATACTTAATGTTCCGATACATTTGATAGTCCTATATCATTTAGAAGTCGAGGTCAAGGTCAGTTTAAATACACTTCCTTCCCTCACCCACAGAGGCGCCTTTTAAGACCAAAATTGTGACGGAGCAACCGAGTTTCAAAGTAGATAATACCTCAGACACGGATGATTGATCCTAACGATGCCTTCTCAACGGACTTGATAGCGGAACACCTAAAATTTAATTTAATCGTTTTGTTATTTTTGTGATTGTAGTTTATCCTTCTAGAATTTAGTTTCTTTTAATCATTGTTCCATTCTTGTTTTGGGTAAATTTTATGTTGTAAAGATAAAATATGTTTTATAAAAATGTTTCCACTTGAATATGTTTGTCTTATAGATTTGTTTTTCTTCACTATTTAATATTAATTTAACACTCTTAGACTGAAAATCACATTTTATTGTTAACCTAAATTAAAAGAATTTACAAAAAATTATTTATATATTCTTTTATTTGAAATAATTTATTTTAATTATTATAAATTTTATCCAAAATAAATTCAAAATGTCTTTATAGTAGAAGGGAGTGAATTTTGTTAAGACATGGATATTTAAATGCAAATCTATATAATTGTCGAGAAGTCACTCTAAATTTTAATCATAACAAATAATATCAAGTTCTGATATATCTAACGAATTTGTTAAGCATGAAAAAAGGGAGATAAAGGGTTGGTTCCCAATATACCAAAATCACAAACTTTGTGGTCTCTTACTCTATCAAAAGAGTCACTCTAAAGTCTAGCAAGAAGAATAAGGAAGATTTTGGTTGAGGAAGATTATAACCCTATCACGTGTTTCATCTTCATCCATGGATTCAGGTATGTGATTCTTCTATTGGATTATGACTCTCAATATTTTAACATGATGGCCAAATTTATTATTCAAAACATTTATTCTATATTTTTCTATCAAGTGGTATCAGAGCCGACTTCATGTTAAATTATTGGGAATAAAGTTTTATCATTGGATTGAATTATGTTGTTGTTATACCTGTTTGGAATTAAAGAATAAACACATATAATTTTATTTGATGTTTATGTCCTTTGTCTCATATTATATAATTTTTTATTGTATTGTGGCTTTGGTTTCTGTATGTTGCAATTTTGGTAATTCATATGAATTGCTGGTATGATATACATAATAATTCCGCTGGTTAATTGCCTTGAAAAGCATATGTAATATTTTTGATCTTGAATACAATTCACATATCCAAGTCTTTATTTCCATTGTTATATTCGCTGCTTATATGCAATTCCTTTTTTATATAATGCTTATTATTTATGCAGATAATAAACGGCCCAAAGGAAGTTTGTTGTCTAGCCAAATAATAAACATTGAAGTTTTCTTTTGTAATGATTATTATTTATGCATATAATAAACGGCCCAAAGGAAGTTTGTTGTCTGGCCAAATAATAAACATTGAATTTTTTTTATGATGCTTATTATTTATGCGGATAATAAACGACCCAAAGGAAGTTTATTGTTTGGCCAAATAATAAGTATTGAACCTTCAGTTGATATATTTATTTATTATGCGAGCACTAATCGGCCCAAAGGAAGATTATTGTTTGGCTAATATGATGCTTATTATTTATGCGAATAATAAACAGCCCAAAGGAAGTTTATTGTTTGGCCAAATAATAAACATTGAACCTTCTATTTATATATTTATTTATTTTTTATCTAATTATGCGAGCACTAGTCAGCCCAAAGGAAGATTATTGTTTGGCCAATTGCAGTAAATAAATAGGTTGCAAATTCTCAAGTTTCCATGTGAACCTTGAGTCGGTCCAAAGAAAGGCTTATTATTTGACAGGATTTTTTGACAATATTTGATCACTGCAATGAGAGTACCACTTACAATTAATTTTTCTATACAAAGATTAAAAATTAATGTTGTTCTAGGTATCTCAGTATGAATTTTCCCATTATTCTTGCTAACAATATATTTTGATGGATTCAGTTGTTGTTGCTTCAGCTTCAACTGCTAATATTTCTACTCAAGTTAGCAGCATCCCTATGCTAAATGGTACAAACTTCAAAGTTTGGGAAAATACCGTAGAGATTGTCCTTGGTTGTATGGATTTAGACATAGTTATTCGGCAAGACAAACCCATTGCTACTGAAGGAAATGTTAATGAGGCTAAAATAGAGAAATGGGATTGATCCAACTGAATGAGTGTAATGATTATGAAACGCTCTATTCCTGAAGCATTTCGGGACTCTATTACTAAAGATAGCAATGCTAAAAAATTCCTAGAGGATGTTCAACAATTCTTCGCCAAAAATGAAAAGGCAGAGGCAAGTAATCTTTTGAGCAAACTTGTCTCTATGAGGTATAAAGGCAAAGGGAACATAAGGGAGTACATTATGGAAATGTCTCATCTTGCTTCAAAATTGAAAGCACTAAAGTTAGAGTTGTCTGAGGTCTTACTCGTGCATTTGATTTTGATTTCTCTTCCTACACACTTTGGGCAATTCAAAGTGAGTTATAATACTCTAAAAGATACTTGATCCTTGAATGAGTTAATATCTCATTGTGTGCAAGAGGAAGAGAGGTTACAACAAGAACATAAAGAAAGTGCTCATATGACTTCGTCCTACCAGCATAAAAGAAAGCATGAGGTTAATGCGGTTGCACCTTCTCAGCAGAGAAAGACAAAGAAACAAAATGATGTTTTAACATGTTTCTTTTGCAAGAAGACAAGACACGTTAAAAAGGATTGTACCAAACCGCTTGGCGAGCAAAAAAGAGTATGATTCTTGCCTTTGTTTGTTCTTAAGTTAATTTAAGTTTTGCACCTATAGACACTTGGTGGGTAGATTTTGGAGCTACTACTCATATAAGTGTTACTATGCAGGGTTGCCTGTGGAGCCGACCACCAAGTGATGTTGAAAGATTCATCTATGTGGCGGATGGCAATAAAGTTACAGTGGAAGCTGTAGGAACCTTCAGATTATGTTCTAAGACTGAATTATTTCTTGATTTATTTGAGACGTTTTATGTACCGTCGTTTAGACGGAATTTAGTTTCTGTTTCTCGTTTGGACAAATCTGGTTATCATTGTTCTTTCAAAAATAATAAAGTTAGTCTCTTCCAAAACTCAAATATTATTTGTTCCGCTTTTTTAATTGATAATCTGTATAAGCTTGATTTAAATTTCTGCAACAAAATACTACAAACAAGTTCAAGAGGTACAAAATGAAAACTGAATGAGAATTCTGCCTCATTATGACATAAGCGTTTAGGCCACATAGCTAAACAGAGAATTCAGAGGCTTATGGTGGATGGAATTCTTGAACCCCTAGATTTAAAGGATTTTCAAGTCTGTATTGAATGTATCAAGCGGAAAAGAACAAATGAAAGAAAACTAAGCGCACAGAGAGCTAAAGATGTCTTAGAACTAATACATACTGATATATGTGGTCCCTTTCCTATTGCTTCATGGAATGGACAACGGTATTTTATCACATTTATAGACGATTACTCTCGTTATGGGTACTTATATTTAATTCATGAGAAGTCTCAATCCTTGGACGTTTTTAAGTCTTTCAAAAATGAAGTTGAACTCCAACTTGGAAAGAAAATTAAAGTTGTCAAATCTGACTGTGGTGGTGAATACTATGGAAGATATGATGGATCAGGAGAACAACTTCCAAGACCTTTTGCGCTTTTTCTAAAAGAATGTGGTATTGTCCCGCAATACACCATGCCTGGCAAACCTAGTATGAATGGTGTTGCAGAACCAAGGAACCGGACTCTTAAGGATATGGTGAGAAATATGATTAGTCATTCCACCTTGCCTGAATCACTTTGGGGAGAAGCTTTAAAGACCGCAGTGTACATCCTTAACAGGGCACCAAGCAAAGCAGTTAACAAAACCCTTATAAACTCTGGACTAATAAAAGGCCTAGCCTAAAACATTTACACATTTGGGGATGTCCAACTGAGGCACGACCTTATAAGCCACATGTAAGAAAACTGGACTCAAGGACAGTTAGCTGCTATTTTGTTAGTTATGCTGAACACTCAAGAGGATACAAGTTTTATGATCCTACATCAAGATCAATTTTTGAAATGGGAAATGCAATTTTTCTCGAGGATGTTGAGTTTGGAGGGGAAGGAAACATTAGGAATGTTGTTTTTTTATGAGAAATCTATTATTGATAATGATCAGGTATTCATACCTATTATTATTCAGGACACAATTATAGAACAAGACAACAATGAGAATCCTCCTCAAATACAACCTGTAGAACAAACTCAACAACCTCAAGAAGTGTCATTAAGAAGATCTATAAGAGAAAGGAGAAGTGTTATTTTGGATGAATACCTTGTGTACCTCCAAGAACATGAGGATGACATTAGTTTAACAAAAGATGACCCAATCAACTTCTGTGAGGCCATGGAAAGTTCTAATTCTCAAAAGTGGATTGGTGTCATGGAGAAAGAGATTAAATCT
>Ga0099825_1002269_pt1 | contig 25459 bp, 12 predicted proteins | sample SiratroredBW_FD_76838 | JGI IMG/M metagenome (GOLD analysis project Ga0099825, IMG submission 76838) | Root nodule microbial communities of legume samples collected from California, USA - Siratro red BW | ecosystem: Host-associated > Plants > Roots > Nodule | place: USA: California | collected... | reverse complement strand
TATATATATATATATATATATGTTACAGTTGATAGACTATGATTTTTAAAATTAAAGGAGTAAAAAGAATATTTGTGTTGGAAAAGGTAGTATGAAAATAATTATTGTGAGATAACATTTCGATAATTTAAAGTGTTCTAAGTTATAATAAGAATCCAAATTCAAACAATGTGCCATGTTGGGTAATTTGTGAACAATGTTATTTAACTATTTTAATTTTTCAGCACATAAGAATCAATCAAAATAAGAATTAGGATTTATAAACTAAAACTAATGGGAATGTTCTGTTAGACATTCATAATGTATAATAAATTATAATAATGTTTGAATTCTTAATAACTATTTTATAAATGCTGTAAAATTAATTTCATCTCAGATAAAAAAAACGGTTAGAGTTATTGTAATTATATATTCAATTTTAATTGAAATGTAAAACTGACCCATTATATTGGCAAAGATAGATTAATTTTTTTTTTCTTAAGGAATACAGAGTAAAGTTATTGAGTAATGGCACTACTATTCCTATTCACATTTTATTTGTAGTTTTTATAAACTTTTCAGATTTGATTTGATTCTAAAATATGATTTTATACTAATTATTTTATCATTTAATTCTAGTATTTGAGTAATAATAAATATTTTATTTTAAAAACTCAAGATTATACATAGTAATTTGTCAGTTTCAGAGAAAAATATTTTTATGAATTTATTAAAAAATTTTATAAGAAGAAGTGAAAGATTCACACTCTATTGGTAGTTCTTACAATGATTTTCAATCTAGAAGGGTCAATTTATATTTAGTTGTTTAATTCTGTTCTTAGACTACCTCTCTTCTTGAAACTATTTTTCATTATAAATGAGAATAATTTATCTATTTTTTTAAACTACTTCTCTCTCCTATCTGCATCTTTGTGTGTATACCATCTAACAAGAAAGGAATTAAATGATAATTAGAGTCAATGACAAGAATTGAAGTTGTAAGTTGTAATATGTACATGTTATAATTATACCTTTCAAACTCAAATCATTAATAATATATCAAAAAGCTAATAGAAGCTATACTTGCAGAAAATATTTATATAAAAAAATATTTACAAAAGATAAAATAAATATTTTATTTTAAAGACTCAATTTTATGAATATTAATATTAATTTCATAGGTCATAATTTTTTAAGAATTTATGATAAAAAATTCTATAAAGAGAAAGAAATTGTCACGCCTTTTTATAAATTTATAATAGAACTTGTAAATGAAGAAAATAGAAAAGAAGAAAATGGTTGCTTGTGTAAGGTAACCTATCTTCAGCTAAGGGACGTTAATGAATTACATCTATTCATTTGGTTTAGTTAGAATATGTTGAGTCTTTTATGAATGAGAATTAAATTCCTTTGAGATGGAAATTTGTTATTTGTTAGTGATTCAATATGTTTGTGTGATTTGAAGTGGGAGTTTGGATTATTCAATTTTATCTTCAGTCAGTCCATAAGTAGATTCGTACATCTCAAGTTATTTGTGATAATTTGGTACATATCATGTTAAAATAATTTAGATTAAATATTGCTTAAAATGTTTAAATGGTATGACTATGAAAGTATGTGTATATTAAGAAATAATTATATACATATTGATGGAATTGTTGAAGAATTGTATTATTAGTATTGAGTTTGAAAAAAAAAATCATAATTGTTGAGTGCTATAAATATATAATTTAATTTAATTAGTTACTTTATAATTACAAATATTATAAAATTTAATAAATTATAATTAAAATATTGTAAAATATAATAAAAGAGTGGACAGTGTGTTTCCACTATTTCATAATTAACTATTACCGTTAAAAATATGGCACGTTCAAACCAACATTTTTTTAAAAATAAATTTAATGAGGACTTTCTTTACGTGACTTGAAATAGAAAATAATAAAATCACTTCTATCCGTAACTAATAGCTAATTTTAAGCATGATTTCGTGCAACTGCACTATATTCCTGGACTCAAATAAAATTTCGAGAACTACACCTAGATTAATTACTTCCTAAGATATAAGATATTTGTGAAGTTGGGTTTAGTTTTTCTTATGTTCGGTTTATTTTCAAAAAGTATAACATTTATAGAAAATATTAATATTTTTACTTATGTTTCTCCACAAAACTGCTTCAATGTAAAAAACGGTAGAAAGACAGAAAAAAGATTTTACTGTAGTGAAAAATAACGTTAATTTCATAATATTATTTAATATATGATACATAATTAAAAATATTCTTAACATTTTCTATTACCTTTTTATTTTATTCTAAAATAATAGTTTTTCAAAGGTATATGTTGTAAGTATTCATGGTCATAGGATTATTTAAAAAAAAAAAAAAAAACTACCGTCTTTTTATATAACAAAATTCTTTAGTTTTTTGGACTCTCTTTCTCATTAAATTGAAGATCATAAGTCATAATCACATTTCTGGTGTAGTGTAGAACAAACTTAACTAGATCATAATTTTGATTTAGGTAAGTTTAACTTTTTTTTATTCTTGAGTCAGTTTAGAGTTTCTTTGAAAATTTGTATTGTACCTTCTTGTATGTCGTTTCTGAGATTTCAAGAATGATCTTTGTTAATTCTAAATCCTAAGAGTAGGTTCAGATCATAATTGACAGGTTAAATTATCTTTGTGAGTTGTAGCTATAGAGTCTTTCTAGATGATTCTATTTTTAAGTTGATAAAAAAAAGTTGACTTTCGAGTTTTATAGCATTTTAGGTAAAAGGACTTGAATGCTCTATATGTTGAAGTAGAAATTTAGTAATATTGGTTGAAACTTGGTTTCGTGAACCTATGCTTGGATACTTGAAAAATTAAAGTTGGTTATAGACTCAAGTCCTAATTTTGATAGACTAATGAAATGAAAAGTGATTTTGGTATGAAGTAAAAGTGTTACTAGAGAAATTTTTATTACATAGACGTTGGATGCAATTCAATAACTTTGCTTTTGAATTTAAGTGACTTTGGGCGTTGTTTATTGGGCTAAGTGCAAAAATAAATATTTTCAGAAAAGAAAATGCTGAGTTGAGAGACATCCTAGACTTTATTGATACTTGAAATTATGTAGATGAAAAGTACTATATAGTGAGAGTTTGAAAGAACTGGTTAAAACATATACATGGATTACCTGTGAGTGACAGGATCATAATATATCAAAACAATTTCTTTGATGTTTATTTAATTATACTTTGAGAATCTGTAAACTTTAAAATTTACTGTAAAAGAGATTATATTTTGAATTATTCTATTTGAAATAGAGATTTTATATATGTTATATTTAATCCTTACACAATAGTAATTTAATGATGATTTTATGGGGTGTTACATATCTATCAAACTAAACATATTTTATTATTTTTGAAATTTTGATTTTTATAATTCATGATTTTTTGGCATGACTTTTTCTATATTGCCCCCAGCATCTACATAAATCTTAAGCAGTAAGTTGTAATTAGAGATTCCAAAAGAACATAAAAGAGTTATCCAAAGATACCTAGAATATATATTATTAGCAATATTTATACAGATACAATAACCTACCTTCTTCCTACCATCCGTAGCATGAAAAAAAATGCAGTTATTGAAGCTGAGGATGGAGATTTAGAATTTGAAAATGATTTTTATTATATTAGGAAATGATAGCACTGTAGCACAAGTTACTACTAATAAATAATTCGTTTTAAGTTTTAGATATCGGAAGGGAACCTACAACTTGAATGCCTTGTTAAAAAAGAGGTGAAGTTTTCATACACTAGATGCCAAAGTGGAAAAAGATATAGCATATGCACAACTGATCATGTCTTGCTACCGTATTTTTTCATGAAACATAAGATTATGTATTAAGAGAAAGTGAAGGAATCAAGGAGATTGAACAAGGTATCAGTCCAGAAAAAATTGCAGCCAAAACCAATCGAGATATACAAAACAAAGTAAATACCAAAATTATTTCTACTACTCTCCTACATGTCCATACCTCTGACAAAGTTCTCACAATTTAACATAAGTAAATATTTCAATAAGGCAAAAGCAAGCTAGGAACATAGTCAAACAACATAATATGAAATTCGGGTTTCTTGAAACTTTCAGTCCGTTCTACTTTATTAGCCTTCAGATTAAAGAGAATAAATTCACAATCTTCATAATTTGCCAGCAACAAGATATCACCAGACATGTACAAAATCACCACATCTGCAGTTAGAGAGCTACTGACATGGAGATTTTCATAACGTATATTCAGCAACCGAGTCCAAGATGTTAGATCTCGAACCTCCTTCAGTAGCAAAATAACAAGGTGGGTTCTCTCATAGTCAAGAGAAACACAAAGGCCACCATTCAAAACTCCAAGACGAGGCTCAGAAGAAGGTTCAAAAGTACAACCAGGCACTAGTATATATCTGGATGTATCTGTCCTTAGATCATACGACAAAATTTCTAATAATTCAACGTCACCAAAAGTTTCCTTCCTATCATCACATGCAGGAGAAAGTCCAATCCAATTAACAGTGCCACTCAGAGAGGTTCCAACTTGTTCAAAAGTGTAATAGGAATGACAGGTTGAAATATTTTTCCAACATGTATCACCCATGCAGTAAACCCTCACATTCATTTTCAGTGTTTTGGTATCCAAAATCATTACCACTACCTTGTAAGTGTCACTCCTATCATCGTAACCAAATCCCCATTTCACACAATAGGATTGGGTTAAATAAATTGGGAAACTAAGACGCAAGCATGGTGAAGGTGTAGACATAATACTGGTGGCAGGGTTCCAAAAGCAAACCCAGTGTTCTTCACACTCATTTAAGTAAAGAGAATTATGCAGGCAAAGTAAGCCATTACAGGAACCCAAGAAAAAGTTAACGGGGACGTAACGGAACTGTGGACTATCTTCGAAAGAGGAAGCAGGGTTCTCGATTAAATAAGATGTAGAGCATAATGAAGCCAAAGTACAAGTCACACCATGTAGGTCTTTCAACTTTAAGAGGACTTGTGTGTCTCTGGAGGATCTTTGAAGATGCAATTTAACCAGGTAGGGATGAGAGATAAGGAAATACCAAGTCTGAGAAACGCACCTGAATCGCATGAGACTAATCACAGGAAGCCATGAAAGAATTTCCAGTATGAGATCCTCAGGGAGTATTGAAGCAGAAGCCATCGCCGTCTTTCTTCCAAACCCTTACTATTGTCTACCTATACGTTCTGTTGTCACCATGCCCTACCTTCTCAGTTCTTCATGGATTGTTCTATTTATACATCATTTTTAGGTCAAATAACGAATGGTTTGGTATTATTTTTTGGGTGAATCTTTTATCTTTCTACTTGACATAACTATTTAAACCAATTTTTTTGACAAGATAATAAAATATTCTTTAGTAAATGTGTTTTTTTTTTTTTGGAGTTTTTTCTTCCACTAAATCTTGTTAAGAAATTTTCCACGATTTTTTATCTTTTACAATTTATCAGTTTTATTTTTAAATTAATTTATCATATTTTTAATCATTAATGATTGAAAATATTTTCATATCATAATATAAATTATTTATCTTAAAATATAATTCATATGTTTAAAATATTTATTTTATATGGATTTTACTTATATATCATTTGTATTTAAATTCTTTTAATAAATCTTAATCATATAAACCACTTTTTTATATTTTCCACCGCGTAAGCTGCATAACGTTTAGATTTATATTTGTCAATTAATAGGGTTATATGATTTTAATACAAAAGGTTTTGATAATTTTTATTTTTATTATAAAAATAATAATTAGTCTTTTTCTCTCTATATATATACATATACACACCGGCATATGCGCTAAAATCGTTAATAAAAATTATTCTAATTATATATATTAGAGTGATTAAATGAATAATATATTAAATACATAGATAAACCAAAACCTTATCTTATTATTTAAAATGTAAAAATAATTTCTTTATTTAATAAAATTCAAAAAGGTAACCAGGTAACTTCCTCACTTACAAGTAACCTTTTCATACATTTTTATAACCTTTCTTACAAAATTATATATTTTTATTAAAATTATAACCAATTACAAATGTAATTAAGAATACAAATATACAAGTGCACGTTATAATAACTGAAAATGACAATTATGTTAACAACTATATGTGTTAAGTGAATATCTCCCAAATTATGTTGATAGATATTTTTATATGATATTCTATAAATATGTTAATATCACGGGAATAACAATTGTATATGTTAATATCACGGTGAATATCATGTTTAGCTATAAACATGTAATTAGTTGTTACAAATGAAGGCATACATTTTCTCTGTATATTTATATTGTGTTGATTTTCTTAATCAAACGAGCAAGTATTTTTTCCTATTAATGTGTACATACCTTTTTTTTATTATATTAATTTTCTAATATGTAATTTATAATTTGAATGGAGATAAAACATTAATTGTATTGTGAAGTTATTAGGAATGGATGAGTACTTTGTCTCAAGTATTAAAATTTTAAAATATAATTAAGATTAAAATAAGAATATGTTTATCTGCTTTGAAACCTCATGTCTCCATCACTCTTTTACTTTTAAAAGGTATACATAAATTATTTATGTTTAGACTCTAATTCATGAAGCATTTTCGGATGTAATGTACATAATTTTTTGCTTTTTTTATTATTTCTATTCTCAGTAGATTTATGTATTGTGTTACTACTTATAAGAATATCACACTATAATATTTTTTACTATCTTATATTTTAAATTATATGAATTATAAAAAATATAAAACTCATTAATGTACTACTTTTGCAAACCTGGATTAATAATCCCAGCCGAATAATGCATATTCTTTGTTTTAGTAGTATTAAATGTAAAGCTTAAAATAGAATTATGTTAAACCCGTAATGGTTTAACAAATGAACTTGTGAATAATATTATAAGATCCGTTGGAGAAAAATGTTTTATATAGTTATATGTGTAAAGATAAATTCATAATCCACATAAACAAAGACATGAACATCTCTTGAAAATATTATATTTTGATCATAACTACCTAAAGAAAATAAATATTACATATAATGTTCACTTTCAACTCACGTGTAGTTTATGTTAAACTTATTTAAAATAATCATGTATTTTCATAGGCAAGTTTGCATTTGATTCTATACTATCAAATCCATACTTGACTAAACATGTAGTTATAACATCTATTTGAAACTATAAACAAAAATAGTTTAAGAAAAACAAAACATTATATATATATATAAGTGAAACCCCAACAATAGAATCGCGTCCACCCAAATTAGTTACGCTTGAGATCATTGTACTCAAAATGCACTTCGCCCTACTGCATATTCATAACATCATATTTGGTTAACAACTTCAAAATCTCCTTAATTTCACATGCCTTACTTAGTTTGACCAAACATATCCCCTTATACTACCTTATTATCAATAACTTACTTAACATATTATAACCCTATCTTCTTCAAGTTTTAACAAAAGAATATAATGCATTCAAAATTTTCTAAATTTCAGGAATAATTTAAATTTTTTTCACACTTCTTCAATACCATTTCAATAATTTTATTAAATTAAAATCTAACATATCTAGCTATATAATACCAAATCTTTGAAGCTATATATAATTAATTCAAGCTAAAAGTTTCACATCAATATTCTATTCAAACTCACAACATCACTAAATCATCAATCCTATCAACATTAAAGCATACAATACATCTATATTACTAGCAAAATTAGGTTTGCAAGTCATGATACTAGATTCTAATACTATCATTAAAATAAAGCTAAATTCAATTCACACATGTAAAAAATGAGACACTGATGACTAAATTACATTCATGTCTCCTATCCTAAGGTTCAAAATTTTCAAGTAAATGTCCTGCACCACAAAATTTTTGATCAATAATTACACTATAATACTAAGACATTAAACCTACAAAAACTCATATTGAAATCTCACAAGAAACATGCAACAACTATACTCAGACACAAAAAGCAAATTTGAAAATTGTCTCAGAAGAGAAAAGAATAAAAATGAACAAATGAAATTTGTTGATCGGACAATATACTCTGATTGCTATTACGAGTCTAATGGTAGACTCTTATCATTAATACGACTAAAGAAAAAACCAAAAGCCAAAAGTTTAGATAGAAAGTAGAAAATAGAAGAAAAAATTATTTCTAAGAAAATATTATTATTAAGTAAGAATAAAACGTAAATATCTAATTTTTTGTATACATATGTTTTTCGATTTAATATTATTATATTTAGGTGTTCTTTTTTACTTTTATTCTAAAAACAATTTTGTAGGTCATTATTATTTCATAATTTGAGATATTTTACTAATAATATAACAATATATTTGTATGACAATAAATCTATAGTATAATAATATATAATCTATTTATGAATATAAAAGAAATTAAATATAATCACACGTTAATTTTAGAATATGTTTCTTTATTTGATAATTTTTTATCATAAAATGTTTAACAATCTTTTAAAATGTTTTATAATTTTGAAATAATAAAAAAAAATACTTATTTGATTCTATATAGAATTTATGTTAAATTTAAAAGAATCACATTTATTTTTTATGTTTATTTTAAGTAACTATTTTGTAAATAATCAAACGAAATTGAGTTATTAACACCCTACTCGTGGATACTCTATAAATATTTGTTTACTGTCAAGTTATCAAAATAATATTATTGATGAAGAAATGCTAACAACTAAATAATCCTTTCACATTTAAATTTTCAATTTAAATTTATGAAATTAAATATGTTTTTTAAATATTAATTTTATTTAGAATTATATTTTGTTATCTAACTTATTTAAATTTATTTTCAAGAAAAAGTAATTTTATGTGTACTAATATTTATGATTCAATTTATTTTAAAATAAATTACTTATTTACTTTTTAGATTATAATTTTTAAATAATCTTATTTAAAATTCATAAAATTTGTCGATCACAAATATTATTCAAGTAAGTACCTGCTCACTAACGGAACAGATAACGGATAATTGTAGATAGATAGATTGGTTTATTGGCAAAAACTTCCTGCATCTCGTAATTTTTAACCCAAACTCTATCAGGAACTGATGAAGTGACTAAAATATCTTTTACGTTAATAGTTAAATAGTTTTTAAAAAATATTTTCCAGAAGGTAAGTTAATTTTTTTAAAATATATATTTTAAAATGTAAAATATACATTTTAAAAAATATTTTTTAAAAAATATTTTTTAAAAATCATATTTTTAAATGTTGGAAAATACTTTTCAGAACCTATTTTCAGATAATATTTTTCAAAATCTAATTTTGGATAATACCTGTCGTAAATTTGAAATAAAATATGAAAGACATTTTTTATATTTTTGAAATTGATAGAATGTTGGTAAAAAATAAGACACTTACTTCCTGCATTATTCAAAATTGTAATCTGCATTATATGGATTTTTAAAATATCACAAATATCTTTGGTATTTTTATTTTAAAATTGAAATATAAAAAATATATTAATAAATTATTTACTTTTACGATTAATTTAGTCTTTATAGATATGTAATTTTTATCTATTGCTTCTTTATAAATATTACTATTTTAATATATTTTAACTCTTACATTATAATTTTAGATTTTTAAGTTTTATATTCTAGATATATAGAAATAAAAAAATGAAAAAAAATAATTTAATAATAAATTTAAAAATAGAAATAAATGTTATATAATAAAAAAGAAGGTGATAAGACCGTGAAAAATTGAAAACCTGCATATCAAGAACATTTTTGGTATTCTAAAAAATTATATAGTGGAGGTTAGAATTTATATAGGAAGCAACTGCCCAAAAAATAATGAGGTGCAGGAAGTTTTTTTTCCTGATCTATTTTGAATGATGGGCCGAATTTGAGCCCACGTCCAACAAACACATTAGTGGTTTGTTTGTCTTTGTCGACAAACAGTGAAAATAGTGAAATAATCAGAACGGTTGTTTCTTTTCGGATGCTAATGCCATTCACCACTGATTAACGTTGAATGGTAATGTGAGAGCGAAATTGGAACGTGGTGGATTCCCTCTTCTTCTTCCAAATACCCCTTTTCACTCTCCCAATATGGACGAAGATTCTCTCAAACGCAACACCGATTGCGTTTATTTCTTGGCGTCTCCCCTCACTTGCAAGAAGGTTCTCTCTTTCTCCCTTCCACTTTCTTCAATGCCTCATTTTTTTTTTCTTTTCCCCTGCGCAATTATATAGCCTCATTCATCGTTTCGTATGCTGTTTCTTATCTTCTTCGATTGTCGGAAACCTAGTTTTATTTCATCCTTTTCGATTATGTTCCGTTTTCGTGTTTCCCAGTGCTTCGATTATACAATGCTTGGTGTTCTGGAGTTTATGTCACTTTACTTTTGGCAATTGCTGATGTTTTATTATCTTTAGATTTGATGCATTTTGGTCTTTGTTTCCCAGGGGGCTGAATGTGAGTATCGGCACAATGAGATTGCGAGGCTTAACCCTAGGGATTGCTGGTACTGGGTATCGGGCCAATGCCTTAATCCAACGTGTGCTTTTAGACACCCTGTGAGTTTTTCAATTGTTATTTATTTTATGTCACAAATCATTGCTCGCTCGCATTTTCATTTTTCATTTGCTCTTCAATTTATTGCTTAAGTGAAACTGTGATATTCTAGACAGCATTCGCACGTGTGTGGTTGAATAAATGTTTACTTGTTTCCGTTGCTGTTTTTTCTATTATGGTTTCTGAGACAACCTTATTGGTTATTTCTCAAATGTATGATGAATGAAGGATATGTTTCTGTTAAACCCTTATAAATACCGGCACTGTTATGAAATAAGAAAAACATGTATTTGATATCCATTTTATCTCTTTCACGCACCCCCTCCCCATGTATTTGTTATCCGCTTTGTTATATTTTTTCTCGTTTAATCTCTGTCTCCCTGGCTAGTTTTAACCTCCTATGGTTGTCTGATTAATTTTTATCTTTTCCTCAGCCTCTGGATGGCCCCACTGGAGTGCCAGTACCATCTGAACCTACACAAAATTCATTGCCTGCAAACAAGACTATGGTTCCGTGTTATTTTTTCTTCAATGGATTTTGCAACAAAGGTGACAAATGCTCTTTTTTGCATGGGCCTGATGACAGCATTTTTACTGTAAAATCTGTGAAGAATGATAACGGAAGCACCGATGCACACAATCTAGAAAATAAACCATCATCAGGAAATGGAACTGGTGTAGCGTCAGTACCAACTCACCAATCTTTAACTGCTCCAAAGCATTTGTCTGATTTTAAGCTTCAGTCCAAGGTAGATCATCGGTTACAGTTAACCAAAAATGTCAAGCAACAAGGCGATTCCCTAGTGATATCTGCTTCAGAATATAAAGTTGCTGCAGTGAGTAGGTCAGACTCTCCGTTTCCAGATGATGGCTTTGTTCATAATTTATCTCATTTACGCACTGATCGGGGTTCGGATGAGCAAGTAAATAGTCAAATTGAGCCTGAGGAGCGGTGGGGATCATCCCCTCATTCCCCTGGATTTGACGTTCTTGTTCATGATGAATTGGAGAACATGGGTTACGAGGAAGATTCTGAATATTTACCAGTGCTTGATAGGAATGAGCAAGAGCTGAATGAACAGTACTTGGGGTACGAATTTAAGGATCCAATTGAGTATGATACTATGTGCCCAGAAGCTGATATTATGTATCCACAAGAAACATATGATGGTTACAGATGTTTTGATAATAGAGACCTTGCTCATGCTAATGGCAGAACAGTTCGTACTTATTCCAGAGATATATTGTTAGATTCTATATTCTCCAGAAAAAGGATTCGGATGTCAGCTGAGGTGGCTGCTTATGACAGTCATTTAGATCTACGTGACCATCTGAGGAGACGTAGAGAAAATAATGGGCCTCCCGTTGCAGGTTTCTTAAGAAGACAAGAATCGTCTTCTTTGATGATTCGGAACCAGGAAAGGCATCGGAGGCCTGGCATTGAGCAGCGGCCAAGTAGAAGATTGACATCACAACTGGGATATAGTGCTATAGATTCGATTGGAGAGGTTGAGACTCTTTCAATAGCTAACAAGCACAGGTTATTCAGGCGTTCCCAGCAACATAGACCACGGAGGCATTATAGAGAAAAACCAGCCAAACGACCATTTCTGTCATCTAAAATATCCAGGAAACCAGTTTTTAAGCAAAGGGGATTTATTCAGGAATCCACTACATTTTCAGGACCAAAGACTCTTGCAGAAATTAAAGAAGAGAAGAAGAAGGCTGAAGAAGGTTTACATTGGAAAAGCACATCAACTGATTTCCAGGATCCCAAACCTCTGAGTGAAATTCTCAAGGACAAAAGGACCATGGATTAGTGAGACGTGGCTTCAAAACTTGCAACAATTGAATTATGAGATTAAAATGATTACTGATGAAGAGACTAATATTTTACCGACGATAATGGATAAAATTGGCTGATGGCCGTGCTTTCTTAGCATCCTTTACCGTGCTAGGTACAATGACCCTGTTTTTGCCATTGGTAGATGGTGATAAATTTTCGTTGGAGTGAGTGAAAGGTTTTTGAGGTCCGAGGCGGATAAGATAGATATTAGATAACCAGTGTTTGACTAGAACTGTTATCTTCTGTAGTTAGTTGAATATGTCGATTTGGACAGGACGTCTTAATCTAGAGAGCGTATTACTGATTTACATGAATTTTTAGGTGTGATTTTGGCTTACTTTTTCATGTACAGACCTGCTGCTTAGATCATGACTTGCTTGGAGAGTGTTTTTACCATATCATGATGGTTGTCCAACATTCGGGCTTTTGACAATTATTGTTGTTCGGGTAAGAGAAACCTTTTTTAACACATTTGTATAAATGATATTTGCTTATGAATTTGATTAATAGGCGTATTGATTTTTATTTTATTTTTCAGAATCAACTGAAATGATCTAATTATTTATTATATTAAGCTTGCACATAAATGAAACATTTTTCTCACCACCTAATAACCAGAGTTGTTCAATGCTGTAGGAGGTCCAAAGTTAGATAAAAAAATAGGATAAATTATTCCTTGGTTTTCCGAACTACTAACAGATTCTCAGACTATTTGTTTTACTTGGGGCTTCCATCATGTAATTTTTATTTTAATTGAGTTCATTGTTTTTAAAGTTGTCACAAATATTCATTTTTAATTATTTCAAGTGCTATAACCTAACCCTAAAAACTATTTTTTTTTTTAATCTCTAAGAACATATAATTGAATTAACACACGATATAGGGTATTTCTTTCCACCCTTCATGAATTTTGTAGGGTATTACTGCCGCTCCTTGAGAAAAAAAAGTCCATATAGAAATTTAGGTCATGGATTTACTTAAAATTTAGGATGAATGCATATATCTTATATATTACTTGTCTTGTATCCTCGTCTATAATTATTTAATTAATATTTTTACGCGTATAATTAGGATTGATTAAATTATGTCGATATAATTATCAAATATTATATATTTAATATATTTCGATTGAATAATATTTTTTTAAAATTTCACTGTTAAATTATTTTCTTAAATAGATTTTATATATAATTCTACATCAAACTAAAAGGATTTTATTTTTAAAATGATTTGATATTTCATGTACATAACTAAAAAAATGACATAATATATATTCTTTAAAAATACCTAAATATTAATTATTTAATTATTATTCTTTTAGAAATATGTATATAAAGAATTGTGAGATTGGGCGATTTGAATGCTAGGATTTGGTTTATACAGAAGCAGTATATTAATGGAACCCCGAATATTCTGTCCGGGCTGCAAAAGAAAATTGACTTGTAGTATTTTATTGGTATATAATATTTTATTAAAAAATAGAAATAATAGATTAATAGTAGTGTTAAAATAGAATTTTCCATACTAAAGTAAACCCAATATCTCAGTATGGTGTAGCACCAATCAAGATGCTGATGACCCTTTGACTCTCTATGTAGTCTTCATTTTATGAATACACGTAAACTATCACAAATGTGTTGTTTTCAAGTTCAGGAATACTATTCTCATTTTATATGCTCACAATAAATTCTACAAATAAATGAAAATATTCAAAGAGAACAAAAACATAAACTATAATAAATAATGTCATAAAAAGTAAAAACAGCATTATTCTTCCTAACGTGGACAGTAAAGGTTCATTAAGTTGGGTCAACATGGGTTGAACAAGAAACCTGTGGAAACTGTAACGGCCCAACTCAATTCTCGGTAAGAAATGGTTCAACGATCTTGTTAACAGACACAAACCTTGTCCCTACTTACTATAAATAAATTAGTCTATGATCTTAAATTATGAAATGTAATATTACATCTGTGAAAATTGACCGAGTCCACCAAATAGCACCTCACACAATAATTTTTTCCTACTTACACACATAGCTTGGCGACACAGAAATTCTTAACACTTGCTGCATATGTTACTCCATTTCGAGTCAAAAAAAGTAGGATGTAATTAGTGTGAAGATTGTCGAAAACTTTAACCGATCAGCGTTACCAAACCCAGAGATTAGATTCTCCGCTGATTTTCTTGTTCACAAATATATATTCTTATATCTGTCATTTTCCCCAACCTCGTTATCTCTAACAATCGAAGGTCAAACATTTGTTAGGCTACTCAAAATTTCTTCAAATTGAACCGTATCACACAGAGGGAGGAGGGAGAGAGAGATGACAGAGTTGCAGAGGTCTGTGACATCATTTAGAAGACAAGGATCTTCAGGGTTGGTGTGGGATGACAAGTTCATCACAGGCCTTGAGAACCAGAATCAGAATCAGAACCAAGAAGCTAAGGCTAACGATCAGAACCCATCAGGTCAAAGGGAGGTGCAGGGTGTTGGATCAAGTGCCAGGTTGGAGCGGAGCAGATCAGATGGAGCACGCCCTTATCGGACGGTCAACGTTGCACCGGCATCCATCGACCCACCTTCCCCCAAGCTAGCAACCTGTGGCTTTTGTTCTCTCTTTCGGAAACCAGTTACTGCCAAACCCACTAAATCTAAAAGACGTAGGTGATGTATCACTCATCACCATCGTCTTCTTTCTAAATCATCTTCTGAAACTTGTAAACCAGTGCTTCTTGTTCATCTTTATTGTTTCTCTGTTTCAATTTCCTGGTTTGGATTTGGGTTTGTTATTGTAAATTCCTTGACATATCATGTGGATGTGTAATAAACCTATTATGCCAGTTACATCCATTCATTTCACTGCGCTAGAAATCGCCTACTCCTCTCAGAGTATAAACAGAGGAAAAATACTTATAAACAAGTTTTAGTTCAAATCATTTTTGATACTTTTCGATTTCTTCAATACATACCCATAGTAGTTTAGATTAACAAACAGTTCTTCTTCTCCATCTATGTCATGTGATGATAATGTTTTTCAAATTCAGTTGACCTTTATCTTCAATGCTCCTTTTCTTCTTTCAGCAAAACTACTTCTTCTTATGGTTTTGTCTTATTACAATAAGATATTGCAAATTGTAAACAACCTATTTGATAATAATTCACATTTATTAATTACAGGTTCAAACCTATGACTTGTCACTGTTGGGAGTAGGATTGAAGCTGAAATATTAGTTGTCAAATTGTTGTAATTTTATAAAGGTTACATTTTAAGATTACTTTTAATTGTATTTATTAGAGGTTGTACTCATGTTTAACTGAACTGTTATAATAGTTACTATAATATAATGATATTTTAAAATAAAATATTAAATGAATTTAAATTAATTAAAATTTTATTTCAGACGTTTCTGTTATGTTTAAATTCACCTATAGTCAGACAAACATCTAAGTAACCATACATATGGTGTTAAGTGTTAAGGACCATGGTTAGTGTGGTGATATTATTGAAGTCATCATGGTGTTTGACTTTGCTTTGGAAGAAGTCAAATAGAAGATAATAACTATATCTATCCTTTGAAGGAGATTATCATACCTTCTAAAAAGGAATAAAACCAAATAACAAAACTTGCATTAAAATACTTGTCGATTAGAACTAAATTTCACATTAAATCAACATTGGAAATGTAAGTATGTAAAGGTAACCTTCTACAACACATATCATAATGATTTAAAATTTAACTAATTTGTGAAAAGAACAAAAAACAAAATTGAACTTTAAAATGAAAGTCACAAAAGTGAAATAAAAAATATTAAAATGTATCAAGATAACATAATAATAAATGTGTCTATTTAACTAATATCTATACAAATTTTTTGTCTAATTATGAAAGTATTAAAAATATTCATTTTAAAATACCATAATTATAAATGTGTCCATTTAACAATATCTATACAAATTTTTTGTCATATTTTCACAATTAAAATCTTAGATGTTTTCTTTCGTCAACGATAGCTTTACTTTTCAATGAACTTCATTTAGATTACCACTTATCCAATTGTCACTCTCTTCAAACTAACAAATTTCATTATAAAACTCAATTTTTGCTAAATATATAATTTCAAGAAATATAGCCACAAATGTATTAAATTAAATTATAATTAAAAATATTAAAGTCATCTAAACATTATAAGTAAATCTAAATTTTACTTTTTACTATTTCAATCAAGTTCAATTCAATATTTAAAATATACACAAAACACTCATTTTCCTAAATTTTTTAAAAAACCTAAACTTATATTCATTCTTCAATTAAACAATCCTTAAACACAAGAAGAACTTGCATTTTAAAACAAAGGATCTAACTTTGTTTACATTAATCTCCTTACACTTAATAGAAATTTATTTCACAACTTAGTAGAAAAATCAATGCATAAACAAAAATCAAATTTCTTTCAAGAACAAACTCTAAAAATACACAAGTAAAAATATCAATTTAGATTTTGCTTAAATTAACTCTTTATTCATAACTCTTGCATACTGTTGGAGATCTCACATCAATTAGAGATGAAGTCTTTAATAGTTTATAAGTGGATGCAAACTTCACCTTACAAATTAGTTTTGTATGGTTGAGTTACGCTCCAAATCTACTTCTTGTTATAATATCATAACCTATCCTACCAAGGTTGTTGGGCCTATCGGACGACCTATAGTCCGGCTACTACCGGACCACCCTTAGATATAAGTTTCATACTTGAGTTGAGGAGTTGAAGTTGAATTTGGGTTAAATTCTATTTCTTGATATGATATCAGAGTTTATCCTAACAAGGTTATTGGACTTATCAGGCTGCTATCAGGTATGTAACAACTTAAGTTAGAATTTGGACCCTACCAACTTGAGGACCTTTTAGTTTTAAAAATATATGTAATAAAATCTCAAAGCAAAGATTGTGAAGAGGTAAAATGAAGAAATAAAAGAAAAGGAAACTTATAAAAGAATTCTTTTCTTAACAATTTTCTCAAAGAAGGAAATATCTTAATTTCACTCAAAACTTCATATTTAAAGTCAAATTCAAACTTTTGAAATAAATATATTCTCACTCTCTTCTATTCATTTTCATAATATAAACAACTAAAATTATCAAAATAGGTTATTTGGCTCATTAAAGATTGATCATTTGGTGGGTTAAGTCAAGACAAATTCTTGAGTTAAACTATATCACTTAGTTAATTTATAAAAAAATATAACTTTTTAGTTTTTTTCTTCAATCAACTTTTTTTAATACCGAGATTAATCAAATTCTAAATTATTAATATTTTAATTATAGGGGTTTTTATTATTTTCTATGCTAACTCAAATAAAACTTTTTAGATTTTCTATCTCATCATAAATATGTTTTATTTATTTTTTTCTTTTATTTAGGAAACAATTGAGGCTGATATCAAAATTGTATCTAACATTTTAATATTTTACTCACTTTCTTTAGCAAATTTTCAGTATATTTCGTTATTAATTGTTATTTTTTTCAATTAGTATTCGTTTTTCTGTTTAAATCTCCCGAATCACCCCCTTATGCATACCGAATAAGACCCTTGAGCCTATTCTTAACTAAAATCGTTTAAGAGGGGAGATGCAGCTTGCAAGCTCAAATTTCTTGGTCCACTCACGCCTTCTTTACCTTTTTTTCTCCAACAACACCTCCCCAAGCTTAGTACAGATCAATTGGAATAATTATGACAAAAAGAAATAATCATATTGACATGAGATGCATTCAATGACCATGAGATATGTTAGTATATAAAATAATAACAACTAGAAAAAAAAAACGAAAACTAATAAGCGTTATATATCTTTTCCACTCCTTTTTTTAATTATGTTAGGTTATTATACTATATTTGATTTTTTTTAAAAATTCTTTTATCAGAAATTGATAAGTCATCTCACCATAAGTTCAACCTAAATGAGTTGGGTTTAATTTTGACCCGTACTAAAATTTACAATTTTTTTTACTTCTACAGGCTCAAATACCTGGTAGGCTGGTTGACTTATGAGCTTTACCCATTTTAATTTATAAACAACACAACAAAATAAATATAACATAAATTTTCAACTCAAAACAAATAAATTTACACGTATGATTCAATAGTTCTTAAAACTTTAACTCCTATCTAAGTATTAAAGCTAACTATGAGTGTTATTATGCAGAACTATTTAATTATATTTTAAGTATATTAATATTCGGAATTTGGAGTTAATGTATTTTTTATCTTTTAAATTTATAAAATGTTATTCTAGTCCCTTAAATTATAAAAATCATTTACACATAAATTTAAGGAACAAAAAGAATATTTTTTAAATTAATTTTAGTTAAATATGACAAATTATAATTGTATTTTTAGCTTTTATTCTAAATATACTAATAGAATTTCCTATCTTTATTTAAGAGAAAATATATTTACTTACTTCAAGTGATGTTAAATTACAATTACACATATTGTAGTTTTAAAATAATATATTGATGGTAACTTTGATAAAATGAAATATAATAAAAAATAATTAAAATTTTAAAATACGAGAAATAAAAAGAAATAAAAAACTAAAACAATTTTACCTATATATATTAGCCACGTAAATAAATATATTGTCAGTTAATTATGAATTATTCTATAAAAAATTTACATAATATATATTTTTTGAACAGTTGCTTCCTGCACGTTATAACATATTTCCTATACTTAACAAATTTTCAATATGAAAATAATGTCCTTATTATTCTTATTTTAAATTTATTTATTAAATAATAATTTTTCTCTCATAAGTCATGTACATAAATAAATATAATCAAGTAAAAAGTTATTAATTTTTCTCTTTTTTGATAAATATTAACAAACTTTCTTGATAAATAATAAAAAAATCTAATAAATACTAATAAATATCTATATTTTTTAAGCAACATTAAAAATAATGTGTTAATTAAATTTTTAAAATTAATCATATTGAGTTCTAAATATCTTATCAGTATCCAACATCCTTTTTATTATTAAAAGAAATATGATAGAGATGTAAGGAGAAAAATTTTATTTAATAAATAAATTTAAAAATAAAAATAACGAGGACATTGTTGTCATATTGAAAATTTGTTAAGTGTAAGAAATATTTTGTATTGAAAATTTGTTAAGTGTAGGAAATATTTTGTATTGTGTAGGAAACAACTGCCTATTTTCTTTTTTAAATGTCTTAAGATATAAAAAGAATGTTATAAAATGAATGATTTACTTTATTAATTTATTATTTATTTATATATCATTTTAATACATACGTAAATATAAAGAAAAATTATAAATATTAATTTATTGAAATATAATAAAAGTGAATGTCTATTATAGGTAAATGAAATTTTTCAATGAAAAATAAATAAATCAATTAAATTTAGTAAAATATTATATTCTATAGTCACCGGTGGGGTGGCCGAAAACTTGACCCATTATTGGCCATCAAATGAAATGTAGCTGGTGAGCCGCGAGATGTATCCAACGGTTGAGATACAGTTGGTGAGGAGATGCAGTGCAGGGATTTTCCGGCAAAAAGATCCTATCCCTAATTGTATTATTTTTATATTCTCTCTTCATTTTTCTTTTAATTTTTAACTAAATATTTTAAACCTTTATTTTTCATTTATTCATTTTATTTTTCATCTCTTGCTCTCACGTAGCATAAAAAGTTATTAGAGAGAAGTTATTCTTTAGCGGAACCAACTTCTCTTTTTTTTTTTTTTAATGTCAAAATTACTCAAAACAAAATAAGAAAAAAATAATTTATTTTTAATATTTTAAAAATATTTCCCAATAATTTTTTTTATGTCGTTAATTTTAACAATTAGTATATACGACTTATTTTCATTATATATTTTTAAAATTAATGAGTCAATATTTTTGTACATTGACAACGCATATAATTCACATTACTATTTTGGACATGCAAACAGATTTATGCAATTGCATCTATACTACAAAAGTAATATTTAATATGGATGGAAAATTGAGAATGATAAGGGTTTTAGAATATAGAACGAATAAAAGTGGTTTCCTATTAAGATAATTAAAAATGAAAATTGAAATATATTTTATAAATTTAGATGATCACGCACTACATAAAATGACGATAAAAACTAATAAAATAGGTTATTTTAATAATACAATAACTTTATTTTAAAGTATTTAACTTACTTTAGAAAGATATAAATATGAAGTATATCGATTTAAATTAGTTATATAACATTATTTTAAATTAGTTATACAACTTGCAAGTCTAATTTGACTTCTTTAAATAATATTTACTTACAAATAATCCATTCCCAGTTTTCAAAATTTGTAGCAAGAATCAACCACACTGTAAGCTGTATATTATCAGTTTCTCTTTTATGCTTAATAATTACATAATGGAGCACGCCATATTAATGAAAAATTTTCAGTCGCCTATATATTTGTATAATAATAGTACAAATACGTAAAGAAGGATACATTATTATTAATAAACATCTCAGCTGGTTTTTTTATTAATCATTATTATTATATTTTATTTTCTAACGTGCTACCCTCATTTAGAAGAAGTCAAGTCCAATGCAAGAAAACATGCCTTTATACATAACGATCCATCGCAAACAATATAATAATAACTTTAGAATTTAATTGGACCTGTTCGTCCAGCAAAGAATTGGTCATAAAGTGAGTTTAGTCAATTTTCAATTCCGTTTTCCAAAGATTCAGTGTAAAATAGGTTAAATTTATTTTAAAAAGGATGAATAAGACAAAACTATAAGTTCAGACTGACCTTTCGTCAAAAAAATATTTTTTCTTAAAAAAAAATAACTAATGATAATTGGTTGATATAATTCTAATATAATATTTTGAGATGGATGGGTATATCGACTATTCTTTTTCATTGTAGCTGTAAATAAATATTATTTTGTATTATTGAATTTGAATATTATAAAATATTTAATTTAATTTCGCATTCAGATTTAAATATTATATCTTATAAGTAGCGAGTACCGGTATTTATTAGCAAAGTTTATTTGACTATATTATACGAATAAATATTTTATTTTTAATGGAATATTCTATTTTCATTTAATATGTTTACAAATTAAAATAATGTTATTTAATTATTACTGAACCACAGTTCAATTATATTTAAAACTATGTACTGTATGATGCTCCAATAATGATATTTTTTTTAAAGTGATTGAGATATTAAAATTTTATGTTGAAAATGAATACTGCTTGATTTAAAAATGCACATCATGCAGTTCAATTATGAGCTGTAGTGATCCAATCGTTCTTTGATTGGACGGGCCCAATACATTTCATAAATTTAACCTCTCTCATCTTCTTTTATTTTTCAATCCATGTGATTCATATACTGGTAGGTAGGTATACTTTTTTATGCAAAAAAAAAAGTAAATAAAACATTATGATATATAAAAATTAAATATAATAAGACACTTTATTACAGAAAATACTTAAATATTTTAAAAAATAAAATACACTAAAATGACAGATAAGGCTAACAAAACATTTATTTACTTATTATGGAATGAGTTGGGTTCACATACCCCTGTTAATAAGAAAATGAAACCCAGTTGTGTAAGATTCCAAATTAATTTGTCAAATTTCTTGAAAACAAAAGGTAAAACCAAAAGAGGACAGGAATATTTTTGTATGAATAAAACTTGATTACATCTCAATTTTCATTTACAAACAAGGCATCTGATTTGAATAGTGAATACAAATTTGTGGTATAAACTATATGTACCTTAATCCAAAGTTTTCTTAACTTTGGTCTTGAAGAGTAGAATATATAAATTTTCCATTGAAAAATAAAGAAAGCACCCCGTTGAATGCGTCACGAATGAACCAAAATTTGAGCCTACAATGCAATGCCAGACAGGACCATACCCTTTGTCAAATTCCTGCACATGAACATACCAGGAATAAATCGTAAATAAATAAATAAACAAACAAATTTATTGAGGGTTAAAAAAGTAGATGAAGGAAACACTATATTTTATAGATCTTGCTGACCAAATATCTGAACAAGCCAAGCCTATCTCTATGGTGCACATGGGTTAGGCTCTGTATAAGCTATTAATTGAAAATGACACCTTTTTTTAGACAAAAATAATCCATGATTATTTATAATATTAGGGGTACGAGGGTTTGACACATGGGGTGTTGGAGAACTTTGTAATTAGGAGTTTATCTTGACAAAGGACTGAACCTAAGGCTGTTAGTCACAGTTGTTTGCATTGGACCAGTCTCAAATACTCTATTTCTATCCAATAAACAAGAACGGAAGAGAGACAGAAAATGTCAACATATGATTCGTCTAGTCGGTTTTCGCTATTAATTCTTCTGTGGGGTTCATTGAATTTGAAAGAATCTCAATCATCCAAGAAGCATACTTCCAAAAACAACACCTACAGAATAATCTCAATTCACTTTTCAGGTTTTTGTTGCCTCAAACTCCATTCAATAACAATACCAAGGTATGGCCGCCACATAACTATTTTTTGTAATCATCTACATCAAAAGGTTAATTTCTAAAGATTTTAAATATTCATTTAGTTAATTTGTATAAGATATTTCCTTTTTTTTATTTAAAAATAATCTATTTTCATAACTCTTCTCTGTGACCCTACGATACCATAACTCAAGGAATGCTGGTGAAATGAAATTAAGTAACTATACTGAATTCATTGGTCGTAAATGGAGGGGTCAAACAAACTAAAGTGTACCTTCTTTACGTTATGAGCGATGTGTTTTGCGCTAAACTTCTCCAAGCTATCAAATGTCCTTCTCGCACAACGAAATGCATGCACTTGCATGAAGCTTGGCATGTCTGAGACCAAAACCTTTACTTGAAGATAAGCAGCCACGGAGGAAAATGTTTCGATGTGGGACACCGACTTTCGTGCCTCAACCATTCCCGCCACCGCAAAGTGTTCCTCGATGTGGGACACTGACTTTCTTCCCTCTTCACCTGTGCTTCCTCTTGCTGCAGGTGATGCTGCTGCCTCTATGAAAGACACGGATTTTCTCCCCTCAACAAATCCTCCTGCAGGTGATCCTAACTCTAAGCAAGATGTCGATTTCCTAGCCTCCACAAATTCTTCTCCTCTACCTCCAATGTCCACGTCTTTGTTATCATTACCACCATTAAAAACTCGAGTTCTCGAAATCTTGTGCAACCAACTGCGTGAATTGGATTTCTTGTCCTGCTCCAACTCTTTCTTCCTCCCTGTACCAACTTTGTAGATGTACATGAACCCCCTCTTGTGTTGCTTGTCTTGGTTAGCCATGTCTGAGGCACTCCTGCAAGACTAGATATGAAAAATTGGTGGACTAGATCCAACTGGGACTAATGAAGCATCGAGATACGTATGCATATATATAAAAAATGTTTGGCAGGGTATGTAACTATGTATTTGGAATCACGAGCAGTGGGAAGACCAATTATTATAATAATGGTCATTGGGAAGAAGGTGACATGTTACGACGGCAAACCCATGTGGTGAAGGAGAGGTAATGTTATATATAGACATACTAGTTTTACCCAAGATTTGATCTTGTGGTTTGAAATGAAATAATAATGAGCATTGTGTTGTGGGGCTAATGATTAGCCTCTGGGGCATATTTGTCTCGCAGTGAGTTGCTTGTAGACATGCATGCATCGATGGACCCCCACCCTTCTCACCGTCTATCTGTTTGGTAACCCCCATAAAATGGTCACTATCTAGTATATGCTACTTTCAACTCTCAAACCCTATGCCCCCCTCATCATCAACCTGCACGAATACTTCAAAGTTATTGGGTGGACATGGTTTGAGGGTTAAGCCAACAAGCAATAACGATCAGGTCACTACTTGTGGTTGAACATTTATGAGAAAGAGAGTTATAGTATGGTAATTTGTGGTAGGGTTTTTGTATACGCACTAGCACACCATATGTTTATGTCGTCATTCTTGGCCCTTCCTCTCTATTAAATTATGTAACTGTACAGATGCACCTAAACTCCCTCAAAAAACAAATCTATCAACTATTTACAACTTGTCTAGCCATCTAATCTACAATCCCTCTATAAAAAATTAAGATAAATACAACGTCAAAATAACTGTCACTTACAACTATGGACTACAAAAATTAGTGGTCAACTTGAGTATTCTACCTAATATCTAACTACCTCTCTACTCTTCCTTCTATTCAATGTTTAATGTTTGTCTTTTGTCATTAATTAAATAGTATTTTTACCCTGTTTATACATAGATGTGTTGTGAAGAGAATTAGTTGTTTGATATTTTATTTTCCTTACCAAAAGGAGGAAATACTTTTATACCATAATCCAATTATAGTATGATAAAATTGTTAATATAAGTAGTAATTATTTTAATATATATATTATACATCCGTATTGCTTTTAATTTATTAATAATGTAACAAAAAATTTCACTAAAAATGTACGAAAATCTAACGTCACAAATTCTAGTGGTTTTAAAATATGTTTTATTCACTAAAAAATATGATAGTTTTTAGATTCAGTTCCTCTTTAATAATTTAATCCTTGAATTTAATAAAATTAGTATAGGTTTAGTCTCCCAAAGCCTACTTTTAAAGACTGAAAAAAATAAATTTTATTTTTCATATTTTCATAGCCTAATTTTCATTTTTTTAAATTTCTAATCTTTATCCTTTTATGACATAAATATGACATTAAAATTTATAATCAAGATAAAAAATAGTATTTTGTTAATTTTTAAATTTTTTATTTTATTATTTGTCTTTCACCTTAAAAAATATATTCGTGAGATAAATTGGGTGTCTTTTAACCTCATTACCTGAAAGATATTTTTTCCGGTTCTTATCATGTCAAGAAGCCAATATATATATATATATATATATATATATATATATATATATATATATATATATAT
>Ga0099825_1002268_pt1 | contig 25465 bp, 15 predicted proteins | sample SiratroredBW_FD_76838 | JGI IMG/M metagenome (GOLD analysis project Ga0099825, IMG submission 76838) | Root nodule microbial communities of legume samples collected from California, USA - Siratro red BW | ecosystem: Host-associated > Plants > Roots > Nodule | place: USA: California | collected... | reverse complement strand
TCAAATAAATTGTGAGCTATGCAAGGAAAAAAGAAGACTTTCTGCCATTAATTTGTTCATAGTAAATTTTTTAAATAATTTGTCTAATTCATATGGTAGTTGTTTTATAAGTGACATGAGAGAGTGGAGGGATGGAACACGGAACTGAAAGATTATATGAAAAAGAGAGAAATTTTCTTGGGAGACAGAGCTGGTAGACAAATTAATGTGATTAGTAGATTCCATTGGATGAGACAAACTTTCTGGAAAGACAGAGTTGGTGCAGAAATTAATGCAATTAATAGATGACAAAATTTCTAGCAGAGATTGTCAGGATAGGAGAGATGATATTGAGGGCCAATATTTTTGTTAAGTTTGCATATTTTATGTTGTACAATACAAAACAGGGGATAATAATAGTGTTTTCAAAGCATTTTGGACCTTAAATATTATTCTTAGAACTATACACTTAGGATAGACAGTACTCTTAGATAAAATCCCTACTAAGGTGAACCTGAATAAAAGAAAGGTAGGGTTGTCAAATAAATTGTGAGTTATGCAAGGAAAAAAGAAGATATTTTGCCATTAATTTGTTGATTGTATATGTTTTAAATAATTTGTCTAATTCATATGGTAGTTTTCTAAATGACTTGAGAGAGTGGAGGGATGGAAAACAGAACTGAAAGATGAAAGATTATAAGAAAAAGAGACAAATTTTCTTGGGAGACAGAGTTGGTGGACAAATTAATATAATTAGTAGATTCCATGGGAAGAGACAAACTTTCTTGGAAGGCAGAGTTGGTGGTGGAATTAATGCAATTAATAGATGACAAAAATCCTAGCAGAGACTGTCAGGATAGGAGAGATGATGTTGAGAGCCAATTCTTTGTTAAGTTAGCATATTTTATGTTGTATAATACAAAACAGGGAGAGAATAATAGTGTTTTCAAAATATTTTGAACCTTAAATACTATTCTTAGAGCTACGCACTTAGGATAGAGGGTACTCTTAGATAAAATTTCTACTAAGGTGAACTTGACTAAAACGAATGTAGGGTTGTCAAATAAATTGTGTAAGCTATGCAAGGAAAAAAGAAGAATTTGTGCCATTTATTTGTTGATAGTAAAATTTTTAAATAATTTGCTTAGTTCATATGATAGTTTTTTAAGTGACATGAGAGAGTGGAGGGATGGAACAATACACTGAAAGATTATATGAAAAAGAAACAAGTTTTCTTGGGAGACATAGCCGGTGGACAAATTAATATAATTAGTGATTCCATTGGAAGAGACAAACTTTCTTGGAAGGCAGAGTTGGTGGAGAAATTATTGCAATTAATAGATGACAAAATTCCTAGCAGAGATTGTCAGGATAGGAGAAATGATGTTGAGGGCCAATTTTTTTGTTAAGTTAGCATATTTTATGCTGTATAATACAAAACAAGGAGAGAATAATAATGTTTTCAAAATATTTTGAACCTTAAATACTATTGCTAGAGTTACGCACTTAGGATAGAGGGTACTCTTAGATAAAATTTCTACTAAGGTGAACTTAACTAAAAGAAAGGTAGGGCTTTCAAATAAATTGTGTGAGCTATGCAAGGAAATAAAAAGAAGACTTTCTGCCATTTATTTGTTGATAGTAAAATTTTTAAATAATTTGTGTAATTCATATGGTAGTTTTTTTTAAGTAACATGAGAGAGTGGAGGGATGGAACACGGAACTGAAAGATTATATGAAAAAGAGACAAATTTTCTTGGGAGACATAGCCGATTGGACAAATTAATATAATTAGTAGATTCCATTGGAAGAGACAAACTTTCTTGGAAGGCAGAGTTGGTGGAGAAATTAATGCAATTAATAGATGACAAAATTCCTAACAGAGATTGTCAGGATAGGAGAAATGATGTTGAGGGCCAAATTTTTTTGTTAAGTTAGCATATTTTATGCTGTATAATACAAAACATGGAGAGAATAATAGTGTTTTCAAAATATTTTGAACATTAAATGTTATTCCTAGAGCTATACACTTAGGATAGAGGGTACTCTTGGATAAAATTTCTACTAAGGTGAACTTGACTAAAAGGAAGGTAGGGCTGTTAAATAAATTGTGTGAGCTATGCAAAGAAAATAGAAAATTTTCTGCCATTTATTTGTTGATAGTAAATTTTTTAAATAATTTGTGTATTTCATATGGTAGTTTTTTAAGTGACATGAGAAAGTGGAGGGATGGAACACGGAACTGAAAGATTATATGAAAAAAAGACAAATTTTCTTGGGAGACAGAGCTGGTGGAGAAATAAATGTAATTAGTAGATTCCATTGGATGAAACAAAATTTGTTAAAAAACAGAGTTGGTGGAGAAATTAATGCAATTAATAGATGACAAAATTCCTAATAGAGATTGTCAGGATAGGAGAGATGATGTTGAGGGCCAATTTTTTTGTTAAGTTAGCATATTTATGTTGTACAATACAGAACAGGAGGAGAATAATAGTGTTTTCAAAGCATTTTGAACCTTAAATATTATTCTTAGAATTACACACTTAGGATGGAGAGTACTCTTAGATAAAATCCCTATTAAGGTGAACTTGACTAAAAGAAAGGTAGGGCTGTCAAATAAATTGTGTGAGTTATGCAAGGAAAAAAGAAGAGTTTTTGCCATTAATTTGTTAATTGTAAATTTTTTAAATAATTTGTGTATTTCATATGGTAGTTTTCTAAATGACTTGAGAGAGTAGAGGGATGGAACACGAAACTGAAAGAAAGATTATAGGAAAAATGGACAAATTTTCTTGGGAGACAACAAATTTTCTTGGGAGACAGAGCAGGTGGACAAATTAATGTAATTAGTAGATTCCATGAGAAGAGACAAACTTACTTGGAAGGCAGAGTTGGTGGTGGAATTAATGCAATTAGTTGATGACAAAAATGGTAGCAGAGATTGTCAGGATAGGAGAGATGACTTTGAGGGCCAATTCTTTGTTAAGTTAGAAAATTTTATGTTGTATAATAGAAAACAGGGAGAGAATAATAGTGTTTTCAAAATATTTTGAACCTTAAATACTATTCCTAGAGTTACCCATTTAGGATAGAGGGTACTCTTAGATAAAATTTCTACTAAGGTGAACTTAACTAAAAGAAAGGTAGGGTTTTCAAATAAATTGTGTGAGGTGTGCAAGAAAAAAAGAAAACTTTCTGCCATTTATTTGTTGATAGTAAAATTTTTAAATAATTTGCGTAGTTCATATGGTAGTTTTTTAAGTGACATGAGAGAGTGAGGGATGGAACAAGACACTGAAAGATTATATGAAAAAGAAACAAGTTTTCTTGGGAGACATAGCCGGTAGACAAATTAATATAATTAGTGATTCCATTGGAAGAGACAAACTTTCTTGGAAGGCAGAGTTGGTGGAGAAATTAATGCAATTAATAGATGACAAAATTCCTAGCAGAGATTGTCAGGATAGGAGAAATGATGTTGATGGCCAATTTTTTTTTGTTAAGTTAGCATATTTTATGTTGTATAATACAAAACAGTGAGAGAATAATAGTGTTTTCAAAATATTTTGAACCTTAAATACTATTGCTAGAGTTACGCACTTAGGATAGAGGGTACTCTTAGATAAAATTTCTACTAAGGTGAACTTAACTAAAAAGAAGGTAGGGCTTTCAAATAAATTGTGTGAGCTATGCAAGAAAAAAAGAAGACTTTCTGCCATTTATTTGTTGATAGTAAATTTTTTAAATAATTTGTGTATTTCATATGATAGTTTTTTAAGTGACATGAGAGATTGGAGGGATGGAACACGGAATTGAAAGATTATATGACAAAAGGACAAATTTTCTTGAGAGACAGAGTTGGTGGACAAATAAATGTAATTAGTAGATTCCATTGGATGAGACAAATTTTCTTGGAAGGCAGAGTTGGTGGTGGAATTAATGATGACAAAAATCTTAGCAAAGATTGTCAGGATAGGAGAGATAATGTTGAGGGCTAATTCTTTGATAAGTTAATATATTTTATGTTGTATAATACAAAACAGGGAGAGAATAATAGTGTTTTCAAAATATTTTGAATCTTAAATATTATTCCTAGAGCTACGCACTTAGGATAGAGGGTACTCTTAGATAAAATTTCTACTAAGGAGGTGAACTATACTAAAAGGAAGGTAGGGTTGTCAAATAAATTGTGTGAGCTATGCAAGGAAAAAAGAAGACTTTCTGCCATTTATTTGTTGATAGTAAAATTTTTAAATAATTTGCATAATTCATATGGTAGTTTTTTTAAGTGACATGGGAGAGTGGAGGGATGGAACACAAAGAGACAAGTTTTATTGGGAAACATAACCAGTGGACAAATTAATATAATTAGTAGATTCCATTGGAAGAGACAAACTTTCTTGGAAGACAGAGTTGGTGGAGAAATTAATGCAATTAATAGATGACAAAATTCCTAACAGAGATTGTCAGGATAGGAGAAATGATGTTGAGGGCCAAATTTTTTTGTTAAGTTAGCAGCATATTTTATGCTGTATAATACAAAACATGGAGAGAATAATAGTGTTTTCAAAATATTTTGAACCTTAAATACTATTGCTAGAGTTACGCACTTAGGATAGAGGGTACTCTTAGATAAAATTTCTATCAAGGTGAACTTAACTAAAAAGAAGGTAGGGCTGTTAAATAAATTGTGTGAGCTATGCAAGAAAAAGAAGAAGACTTTCTGCCATTTATTTGTTGATAGTAAAATTTTTAAATAATTTGTATAATTCATATGGCAGTTTTTTAAGTGACATGAGAGAGTGGAGGGATGGAACAAGAAACTGAAAGATTTTATGAAAAAGAGACAAGTTTTCTTGAGAGATATAGGGGGTGGACAAATTAATATAATTAGTAGATTCCATTAGAAGAGACAAACTTTCTTGGAAGGCAGAGTTGGTGGAGAAATTAATGCAATTAATAGATGACAAAATTGGTAGCAGAGATTGTCAGGATAGGAGAAATGATGTTGAGGGCCAATTTTTTTTGTTAAGTTAGCATATTTTATGTTGTACAATACAAAACAGGGGGAGAATAATAGTGTTTTCAGAGCATTTTGAACCTTAAATACTATTCTTAGAGCTACACACTTAGGATAGAGAGTATTCTTAGATAAAATCCCTACTAAGGTGAACCTGACTAAAAGAAAGGTAAGGCTGTCAAATAAATTGTGAGTTATGCAAGGAAAAAAGAAGACTTTGTGCCATTAATTTGTTTATTGTAAATTTTTTAAATAATTTGTCTAATTCATATGGTAGTTTTCTAAGTGACTTGAGAGAGTGGAGGGATAGAACATGCAATTGAAAGATTATATTAAAAAGAGACAAATTTTCTTGGGAGACAGAGCTGGTGGACAAATTAATGTAATTAGTAGATTCCATTTGTAAAGACAAACTTTCTTGAAAGGCAGAGTTGGTGGAGAAATTAATGTAATTAATAGATGACAAAAATCCTAGCAGAGATTGTCAGAATAGGAGAGATGATGTTGGGGGCCAGTTTTTTATTTAAGTTAACATATTTTATGTTGTACAATAAGAGATGAAAGTTTTCTCTCTTTTCTCCCATCACTCACTCTTTCACTCACACTTTCTCTCTCTTCAATGTGGCCTTGAAAGTTGAAACCCCTCACCCATGCTACAATTTTCCTTTTCTTTCCTCACTTTCTCTCCTCTTTCCGGGAAAATCGAGCTCTCTCTTTTCTCTCTCTCTCTCTCCATGTTCTCATGTTCTCACGAGTTAGTAGTACACCATTTATTATGGTAAATTATTAAACTATAGATTAAAAAATATTATTTATTACGTTTTACTTATATATATTATATATATACACATATATATGATGATATGATCCCGTGAGATCTACTTTGCAGGAGTGAATAGCATAGCTGGGATAGAGACTTGTGGCAGCTGAAAAGAAAATCAGAGAAAGGTAAAGATTTCAGAACCCTAACGACTCTCAGACTCTGAAACTCTGTACGGTCTCCTTTAAATTCTGAGTCATGAAACCCTCAATCATCGTCCTCGTCGAAATTCGTGCAACTCTTTTTTTTCCTTTCTTTCTTCCTATTTTTTCTCTTTCTTCTTATTCTTCTCCGTCTGCGTGTGTTTCTTCTTCTGCATCAGATCCACGCTAACGCTCTCACTTCCTCTTTTATCTGTTACTTGACCCTACACACTGTAGAGTTTTGCCCCACTTCTATGCTTCTCAGCATTTATTTTACCGTTTTGGAGCCTAATTTTGCGTTTTGTTTCTTCTAAAGATCTAATTTATTATTATTGTTATTATTATTGTTGTTATTATTATTACGTAATTATGGTGGATGCAGTACAATATGCTCCTGTGCTGGTTTTGGTCTACTTTTGTTTTTTTGCTCTATAAAGTAAATTTAAGAAAGATAAAATGATTTTTGTTCCATTCTTTTTTTGTGTTTCTGGTAATATTCGTTATGCTGATGTGTTTTTCGAGGTATTTGTTGTTTCCGTTATGGTAGTTATATTTGTTGACTTTAATTAATTCGTTGCAGGATTTGATGAGGTACTTGGTTGGATTAGCATTGAGAGTCTCAAGGAGTGTTTGAGTAGTTTGAGATGAACTGGATTGACTTTTAGCCGTGTGAAGGGTATGAATGGAAATATATGTAAGGTTGTGCTGAAGAGATTTTGGAATGGTGGGCAGGTTGACTTTAGTTATAAAGTCAGATTTGTGTCTGATGAGAACAGTTAATGTTGGAGCATCATTGGCTGGTTGCTGGGATACGAGGAGAAGCTAGTTTGTTGAATTGTTGTGCGATTGTGTTGAAGTTCTTTGTCCTTTAATTTATCTTGATAATTATGGTTAATGTTTGAAGTTCTCGACATCTTGGTGAATGGCATGTAAATGTTTTGCTAGTAATATACTTAAATAGCAGCAATATAATTTATGGCTCACTGAGTTTTGGTACTTCCCAGTGTTTCTCCGTGTATCATTATTTGCCTGTAGCCTTACTGTTTGTTGTACTAAAAGAGTAAAAATGGAAGCAGAGACTTTGAATGCTAATCACCCTCCCAGTTTTCTTCACCGGTCGCTTCCTGCCGTTGTGCCTATGCTTTTGATCTCAATAGGATATATTGACCCTGGAAAGTGGGTGGCAATTGTTGAAGGAGGAGCACGATTCGGATTTGATCTGATGGCTTTCGCCCTTATCTTCAATTTTGCAGCAATCTTCTGTCAATACGTATCAGCGAGGATTGGTGTTATCACAGGAAAAGATCTTGCTCAGGTATTATACCTTCAACATGATGGGTTTTTATAATTATAATGTTGATGAAATACAATTGTAAGATTTGAAAGCTTTCTATGCTGACGCTTCAAAACAATAAAAAGAAGTTCTGCATGGTTTTTGAACAATTTGTTGGATTTTTGATTTTTTAATGTTTGTCCTTCACCCCTCTCAACTTTGCAATTCCACAGGCAACTATAAGATATGGAAGGCTAAAAATTAGAAAGTTAGGGAATGGAGCCAGAAAGATCTTTTATTTTTTTCCCACTCTTTTTATGTTTAGTTTTATTTAATCAGGAACAAAGAATATTGCGGTTTATTTCTATCCTGTATCTGTGTATCACTTGGCATATAAGTCAGAAGTTTATATAAACATGTTGATTGATGACCATTTCTATTCAATCTTAATTCTACCCTTCTAGATATAACTTGGAAGTAAGGACATTATACTTACTAAATGTTCCTTCCATCCTGAAACTAACAAGTGAAGGAATGTCTATGGCAATGTGCTATACTACATCATTCACAATTAGAGTCAGGATATATTGCATTTCTTTCATCTGCTTGTTACAAACCACTCAGATGCACAGTCTTGTAGAACTTCTTGCATAAATCATTGTGTTTTTGCTCATGGGGCTTCACTTTCTTTGTACCAAAGATTTGCAGTGATGAGTACGATAACTGGACATGCATGCTTCTTGGAGTTCAAGCAGAGCTTTCGGTGATCATGCTAGACCTTAACTTGGTAATATTTCTCACCCTTGATTTACTTTCGATATTGTCTGGCTCTTTAACAAAGAATATGATCTATCTGTGCTTTAACATGACTGAGCTTTTATTGACTTGTTCTCACCCTGTGATTTTTCTGTTTTGCAAGATATTGGGCATGGCACATGGATTAAATATTCTCTTTGGGTGGGACTTGATCGCTTGTGTCTTCTTAACTGCTACTGGCGCTGTTTTCCATCTCCTTCTTTTTGTCCTCCTTGTAAGTATCTTTATTTGATTATTCATCAATTTCTATTGATCCACAATACACTTATCATATATCCTTTGTCTAGGACATTGAGAAGGCCAAGATCGTGGGCCTGTTTGTGTCAGGTTTTGTATTTCTTACATTTGTACTTGGAACACTCATTAATCAACCAGACATTCCATTATCCACTAATGGAATACTGACAAAGTTGAGTGGGGAGAGTGCATTTGTGCTGATGAGTCTTTTAGGAGCAACTCTTGTGCCTCACAACTTCTACCTTCATTCCTCCATTGTACAGGTATTATTTCCTGTCATATCTAATTCTTTTAGCATCAGCATCCATATCATGTTTCCAAGCTTATATCTTTCGTTTTGTTCATCTGAATATGTTTACATCTTGTGATTTGCTTGTTCTTGAATTACATGTCTGCCTCCTGTCGAATAGGAGTAGTCTTTCGTGGTTAGATGACATACTGCTAGGGATCTGTTATCTTAAATCAATCTTATGCTCAAAGAAGACATGAAGTAGTTTTGCATGTAAATTTATAAAAGGAATGACCACTATGTTATCGATTTACTCTATTTCAGAAAACTCCATTTTATCAATATACTAATTTAGAACAACTAATAAAGTTGACTCACTAAATGTCCTACTAAATTTTGGCGATTCCTCTAATTTAGCCTGTGTTAGAAGCATCTTTAATGTCCCTGTATAAATATAGCTGAGTGGGAGGGTATGATCACAGTCCCTTCCTCAGGCTTGACTAAGCCAGGTTACATTTGGTTTGCCTGGTCGTTTTCAGGAATCCTTGGGTGAACATATGTTTTTTAAGCTTGTCTGGTCTGACTAGCTTCTAAGGACTGCATATAATGTACCATTTCGTACCCATTGCTGTTTCGTCAAATCTAAGACGTCGTTTATTTTTTTTCAGTGGCATCAGGGATCAACTACTATTTCTAAGGATGCTTTATGTCATAACCATTTTTTGGCCATCATATGTGTCTTCAGTGGCCTTTATATGGTAAATAATGTACTGATGAATGCTGGAGCGAATGAGTTCTACAGTATGGGTCTTGTTTTAACTACTTTTCAGGATGCATTATCTCCAATGGAACAGGTCTCCTTTCCACTCATAATTGATCTACATCAAGATATTTATTTACAACTGATGAAGTCACATCCATCTTAAGCACTGAATAAAGCTAATTCTAAGTTCTTATTGCAGGTGTTACGTAGTCCAATTTCCATGCTTGCTTTTTTACTCATTCTGTTTTTCGCAAATCAAACAACAGCCTTAACTTGGAGTTTTGGTGGAGAAGTAGTTGTGCAGAGTTTCTTAAAATTGGACATTCCAGGTTGGCTTCATTATGCTACGATTAGAGTAATTGCCGTTTTGCCCGCCCTTTATTGTGTTTGGAGTTCAGGAGCTGAAGGGATGTATCAACTACTTATATTCACTCAGATTGTGGTAGCTTTTCAGCTTCCATCTTCTGTGATCCCCCTTTTTCGGATCGCCTCATCTAGATCAACAATGGGGGTACACAAGATCCCTCAATTTATGGAATTTTTGGCCTTGATCATATTTCTTGGGATGCTTGTCTTGAATATTGTCTTTGTTGTAGAAATGATATTTGGTAGTAGTGATTGGGTGGGCAATTTGAGATGGAACATGGGGAATGGTGTCTCTCTCTCTTATTTGGTTCTTCTTTGCACTGCTTTTGCATCATTCTGTTTGACGCTTTGGTTAGCTGCCACACCATTAAAATCTGCTAGTATTCGATTAGATGAAGCATGGAAATGGGACGTGCCACAGGCTATACCAGAACCCCGGATTGATAGTGAGGAAACAGATTTAAGTGAAACAAGATATCATGGAGATGCATCAGTTCAGGTGATGGAACCATCACCAGCTCTAACAAGGACTCTGGAATATTCCGAAGTACCTGTTGGAAGTTTTCATCATGAACTACCAGAAACTATTATGGAGTCTGATGTTCCTGTGACTACTCTAAGGGAGACTCATTCATTTACATCATTTCCTTGCTCCCCAACACCTGTTGTTAAGGAATCAATTCCCACTTCAGAATCAGAGGCAGTGGTGGCTGCAAGTACTGAGACTTCTGGTATTAGATTGGGAGATGACAAAACTTTAAAAACAGAAACTAGTGCCCCTGTTGAGAAAACTGTAGAAGTTGAGGGAGATTCAAATGCCGAAAGGGACGATGATGATGGAGACTCATGGGAAACTGAAGAAATATCAAAAGTGGTCTCACTAGCTCCATCTTCAGCACCCGATGGCCCAGCATCGTTCAGGAGTCTTAGTGGGAAAAGTGACGATGGAGGTAATAGCATTGGAAGTCTTTCAAGATTAGCAGGTTTAGGGCGTGGTGCAAGACGTCAACTAGCTGCTATTCTTGACGAATTCTGGGGACAGCTTTATGATTTTCATGGTCAATTTACCCAGGAAGCTAAGGTTAAGAAACTTGATGTTTTACTGGGAGTGGATTCAAGACTCACTGGTTCTTTGCAGAAAATGGATACATGTGGAAAGGAATATTCCGAGCACTGGATATCTGCAGGAAGTAGACCCGATTCTTTGATGAACTCTACCTCATATGACTCTCCCAAGCAGCATAGGATGCAAAGTAATTTTGAGCCTTCCTATGGGCCTCGAAGGAGTTATTCCTCAGTGCGGACAAATCCCATGCAGTTTATGGATGAATATGTTCAGACCTCCAACCGCAATGTCCTCAGTGCTGGTGAAAGGCGTTATTCCAGTGTGCGCAATCTACCTACATCCGGGTCCTGGGATTATCAGCCAACTACTGTACATGGTTATCAGGTTGCATCATATATTAATCAGGTTGGTAAAGAGACAAATTCTGATAACTTAAATGGTCTAATGGAATCTCCTTCCATGAGTATTATGAACAACTACAGGAATTCTATTGGTAATACAAACTACAAGAATTCTATTGCACTTGCTATGGGGCAAAAGTTGCAAAATGGTTCAGGTTTAAGCCAACCCCCAGGCTTCCATAATATTGCTGTCCCTAAGAATAGCCAATTGCCGTCTGAGAGGTCCAGTTATGGACCTGCGGATAACTCAGTCAATTCAGTTAATGCTAAGAAGTACCACAGTTTGCCAGACATTTCAGGATATGCCGTCCCTCACAGGGATGCTTACATATCTGATAAGAGTGCTCTATGGGATGGTTCTGTTGGTGGATATAGATCTTCTGCGGGTAGGACTCATCATGAACAGTCATTATATTCAAATTCCGGATCAAGGACAGGAGCTCCTTTAGCCTTCGATGTACTCTCTCCATCAAAAGTCTACAGCAATGTACTTTCTTCCCAGTTGAGTTCTGGTTTGGGTACTGGATCCCTCTGGTCCAGACAGCCTTTCGAGCAGTTTGGGGTGGATGATAAAGTTCATAATGCTTCAGCAGAAGATGTTGGAAATAGAGCTAGTGCAATTACTCAAGAAACTACTTCGGTTGTGGATATAGAGGCCAAACTTCTTCAATCTTTTAGAAGTTGTATTTTGAAGCTCTTAAAATTGGAAGGCTCTGATTGGCTGTTTAAACAGAACGATGGGGCTGATGAAGATCTGATTGACCGGGTTGGTGCAAGGGAAAAATTTTTCTCTGAAGTTGAAACCACAGAGATGAATCAGACAAATGCCATGGGAGAAGCTCGCTATTTTTCTGCTGATGGGAAGTCTTTTTCTTCAATGAAGAATAATGAGGCAAATTGGTCTAATTTTTCTGTGAACTCAATCCCCAACTGTGGGGAAGGATGTGTATGGAGAGCAGACATAGTTATAAGCTTTGGGGTGTGGTGTATCCACCGTGTTCTTGACCTCTCACTGATGGAGAGCCGACCAGAGCTGTGGGGCAAGTACACTTACGTACTCAATCGCTTGCAGGTAAAATTTTAGTAACCCTGACGTTTGAGTTTCAGGTGCTCTATTTGTAGAGATATTGCTTGTTTCATGCCTCATGCAGAACTTGATATTTATTCTCCTAACTGGGGTATTTCCTTTTCCTTTGGTGGTTGTTCACCTGGAGATGTTGTTCCAATGTTATATTTGTATGCAATCACCACTCGTCAATATAGAATCCATCCATTAAGTAGGCACTATAATGAGTGTTGTTTGTTGATAAAAAAAAATGTCATAAAATGTCGAAGATGCAATCTTGCCTCTCGTAAAAGTCAAGTCTACTTTCTAAAGTTCTGTAAATTTTATTGATCTTGTTTGCAAATTTTCCCCTTTATGAATCAGGGTATAATTGATCTGGCTTTCTCCAAGCCTCGTTGTCCCATGACCCCATGCTTTTGCCTTCAAGTTCCCATGACGTACCAGATAAAGTCAAGCTCACCTCCTTCCAACGGGATGCTGCCCCCTGCTTCAAAACCAGGCCGCGGAAAATGCACAACTGCGTCTGTGGTGTTTGAGATGGTCAAGGATGTGGAAATAGCAATCTCTAGCCGGAAAGGTCGTACAGGAACTGCTGCTGGTGATGTAGCCTTCCCCAAGGGAAAGGAGAATTTGGCATCTGTTCTCAAACGTTACAAGCGTAGATTATCCAACAAACCAGTTGGCACTCAAGAAGGGATTCGCAAGATTCCCACGTCAGCACCGTACAACTCTTAGCATCAACGAAAGCAGTGTTCCTTGGGCTGTTTTGATTTGTGAAGAAGCAGTTCATCCTTTAGATCAAAGGACATAAGAAGTTTGTGGCCACAGAAGTGCTGTCTCCGTGTACCAATCCACGCTGCAGACTTTATTTCCTTGTAATGTTATATACACATGATAGGGTTAGAATTACTATATGTAATTTCAACAGAATCCAAGGAAAAAAAAAATGGTTAGATGGAAACTGTCTTCTACCATTTTTGGCTTATTTTTCATTACTTCGTTCGCAACTGCATACGAGTTGGGGAAACAACACACGAAGGGGGCAAAAAATTGTCGACATCTGGTCATCTAAACCACGAAAAAATATTGTCGACATGTTTTCAGTTCTGAGTCTTATGTGGCACTTGGCATGGTTGCCAAATTTTCTTTTCATCAACTCTTTGAATCTCTTTTTTAATAGTGATAGTATGGTCAAAGTGGTTACGGTTATTGGTTTGCCCAGTTATTTGAAATCACCATATTTTTATCTTCTCTCATGTAAGTTTCTGTGAACATTCACTTAAAGCATACTCTCATGCATTTCATCATGAGAGTAGGGACTTTCTTTGATTGACATAACAAAACAGATAGGCACTCACTGCAACTGCAACCTAGTCTATTTCTACCATTTCAGTTTTAGGCTCCATATAAACATTTCGCATTAATTTTGTTTGATTCTCTCAAAATTCTCTAGCAAATTATCTACTGCTAATTGGATTCAATAACGCAACCAGCTTAAAAATTATACTTTGCTTCCATAAATTTTCCCATTTAGAAACTGGATTTCTTAAATTAATTATACTCAAAATAGTTCCTGATACAAAAATACCAGATCCATCAGACAGTAAACTAAGGTGAACGGCAGGGGGACTATTTACCAAGCATGAAATGATAGCCATTCTTAGCACCCCCCAGAACTTCACTCAATTATACTTTGCTTCCATAACTTTTCCAAAGTGATGTTCCAACCTCCACAAAAATCTTTTATGTGAGAAATCATCCCTGCACGGTATGTATATATAACAAGATAAAATAAAACTAGATTGAGATGTTTGAGAGAAATTTGTAGGTTAATTGCATGAATAATGTATAAAATGTACATCAAAATAATATTAGGAATTCCTAATATAGATTTGTTGGTGTAGCGGATTTTCTCCTTGTTTTTCCATTCCTAATAAAATAGGACGACAATGGAATTGGGTTTGCATTTTTCAAACTCTGAATTCATTTTACAAAAAGGAGAGAGTGTGGAATCCACTCATTGTCATGTATATGTTTCCACCTCCATTTATCATTATTAAAAGGGGTCTGAGGCCACGAGATCCAGGTTATATATAATAATAACCCAGGATCTAGATAATATTTGAACTCATATTAAATGTAAATATCTGTGCTATGAAAAAATGTCTCTTAATTTTATTTCTCATCGCAACTTAATGCTATTTAAATATTTTCTAATAATTTTCAATGTTTTTGGTTAAACATTTCTAATTCATGTTTTAAAATTTTTCCAAAATAAAAAACTCATAAAGCACATAGTAACGTATTTCTTTTTTAGCTCATAAAATTCTTAAACAAGTCCTTTTCATTCTGGATTGGACATTTTAGAATGTGTTTTTCACATTTCAGGAAACTCGTTACAGAAAAAATATAAAGTGCTCAAGAATTTTATAAAACTCCCATAGAATACATATTAATAATGTTAATCTTCATTCTATCCTTCGTGTGTTACATAATCGATCTGAAAGGTCCACAACAATAATCCGGGTACCCGTACAGTGATATAGAAATCAAGTACGATCTGGGCTTCCTATGCCTTATTCAAGCCCAAATTTTGACTCACAAAAAGAAAGCGAATTTCTTTTAGCACCTCCACAGTGAGAAAAGTCTAAGTTACCCATAGATTGGAAATATTTCAAAGTGTATAATCCATAAATTTATTTTAATTGTGAAATTCAAAATTCAAAAATATATTTATAACAATGATGACAAAATTTAATTATAATTAACTTTAAATGAAAGAAATTTCTGCTGGCATTTATCAATAAATAACATTTAACATATTATACATTGACCAATGATGTTGAAGATACTTTATCCTTAATCATGTTTAACTGAGAAGAATATCCTAAGTCTAATTTAAAAAAGTATAAAATAAAGGACATAATTTTGAAAGAAAGTAAGTATTAAAGAATTTCATATTCTTATTTATTAATTAAATGTAAAATTATCTAATTTTAAATAATTAAAATAATTTTATAAATTTCTAAATTTGAATATCCAAACAACATATGATAAAAGTTTTTAAATTCTTTTAAAAAATAAACTACTTTCTAAAAAACTTTGTATCTAAATCATATAAAAGTGTTTTGAAAAGAAATATTGTAAAGTAACTTTATAATAAAGTCTCTACTAGAGGAAGGAGATGATAAAGAGGAAAATTATACAGGTATATGATTAGCACTAAAGAAATACATAGGTTTAAAGAGTAGTGACTAAAGTCATAGATTGTTTCCAATTAGTTTTATAGAAAGAAAAGAGTTACTAAGGAGTTGTATTGTAGCAAAAGAGGTGGTGGAGGAGTGTACAAGAAAAAAGAAGTTGTCATAGTTAAATTAGATTTAGAGAAAGCATTGGTGAGGTGATAGTTTTTGTATTATATGTCGAATAAGTTTGATCTCTATAGTAAATGTGTAGGACGAATTACGGCTTTATGAAGTTAATATCAATATCAGTGTCCGTCAATGGTAGTTCTAACATAAAAAATTAATCTCACATGGGTTTGAGGCATATGATTCATTAACACCATTTTTGTTCCTCATTATGATAGAAGGTTTAGCTAGGATAGTAAGAGAATCAATTAAGAAAGGTTTGTTCCAAAAAATTAAAATTGGAGTTAACCTAGTGTTGATTAGTTTACTCCAATTTGCTGATGATATATTATTTTTTATATAAGGATAACATTAAGAATATAGTATCTTGAGGTGCTCTGAGTTGGTTTAAGGGTTGAGGGTTAAATTCCACACAAAAAACAAGGTAGGAGGGATAGGGGTGGTCCATAATGAATTGAATAGTTATGCTATCACTTTAAATTATAATCATATGCTTTGTCCTTTCAAGTATTTAGAGATGTAAATCAAAAGGAATCCTAGAAAAAAAAACAGTAGTCAGAGGAAGTTTTGAAAAAAAAAAAAATATCAACCATGAGAGGGAGATTGTTATCTATGGCAGGCAGGGTAAGTTTGATTAAATATGTTATATCATCTCTACCAGCCTATTATCTTTTTGTTTTCAAAGCCCTTAAAGTATTTGTAAGGAGATTGTTAAATTGTAAAGGAATTTTCTGTGGGGGAAGGGTCCCAAAGAGTAAGATTATATGGATTACTTGAAAAGAGATATGTAAGACTATAGAAGAAGGTGGGTTACAAGAGAAAATTAGAATGGGAGATAAAATTCAATTCCGGAAGGGTATATGGGTAGGAAATCAACCATTAAATGAACTTTTTTTTTCTAGACTTGCTACTCTGTCTAATTCATGTGATAATGTTCTGAGTGACATGGGAGAATGGAGGGATGGAACATGGAATTGGAAGATTTCATGAAAAAGAGACAATTGTTTTTGGGAGGCATAGTTGGTGAACAAATTAATGCAATTAGTAGATTCTCTAGAGAAGAGACAAACTCTCTTGGGAGGCAGAGTTGGTGGACAAATTAATACAATTAGTAGATTTCTGGAAAAGAGACAAACTTTCTTGAAAGGCAGAGTTGGTGGACAAATTAATGCAATTAGTAGATTCCTGGAAAAGAGACAAACTTTCTTAGGAGGCAGAGTTGGTGAACAAATTAATACAATTAGTAGATTCTCTAAAGAAGAGACAAACTTTCTTGGGAGACAGAGTTGTTGGACAAATTAATGCAAGTGGACTTCTTGGAGAAGAGACAAACTTTCTTGGGAGACAGAGTTGGTGAACAAATTAATGAAATTAGTAGATGACAAAAATCCTAGCAGAGATTGTCACCATAGGATAGATGATGTTGAGGGCCAATTTTCTGTTAAGTCAGCATATTTTATATTGTACATTACAAAACAGAGGGAGAATAGTAGTATTTTCAAAGCACTTTGGAACTTAAATATTATTTCTAAAGCTAAACGCTTTGAATAGAGAATACTCTTAGATAAAATCCCTACTAAGGTGAACTTGACTAGAAAGGAGTAGGGTTGTCAAATAAATAGTGTGAGTTATGCAAGGAAACTTCCTACCATTTATTTGTTGACTATAAATTATTTAAATAATTATGAAATAGGTGTGATAGTTACCTGTGAGGATAAGCTATGTGAATCATAATCAATCCTTGACTAACTTTTAATATTTCCACATCCTAGATCTAACTAATAAAGAGAATATTTTTTTCAAAAGGTATGTGGATTGCAAATGTATGAAAAATTTCTAATCATAGAAATATGGTTATTTTCAATAATGAGAAGGTAGATATTAAGGAAGTTTGATGCTTAGCACAACTAAACATTTAATTATATTAAAATATAAAAAATTTGAGATTATATTTTCCTACTTTGACTGGTATCAAGTACCTATGAGATGTTTAGAAACACTGTATTAAAATAATATGCTTGCAATAGCATAATCCCACAGTTTTGTAGGATGCGGATAGCATCTAATTTTAGGCAGTTATTTAGGAATAGTTACATTTGTTGATCTTGATAGTATAATATGAAAGGTTGGTATATGGCCTAAGAAGTCTATGAGAAGAAGGTTAAGATACACTCAGTTAAAGGATGGGGTAAGATACTAATTTAGAATTTGAAGTTTAATATTTATAAATGATTCGAGTACTATTAAAGGGGTCTGAGGCCACGGGATCCATGTTTTATATAATAATAACCCAGGATCTAGATAATATTTGAACTCATATTTTTACATAAAATGTAAATATCTGTTATATGAAAAAACGTGTCTTAATTTTATTTCTCCTCGCAACTTAATGCTATTTAAATATTTTGTAATATTTTTCAATGTTTCTGGTTAAACATTTCTAATTCATGTTTTAAAAATTTTCCAAAATAAAAAAAAAAAAGTCATAAAGCACATAGTAAGGTATTTCTTTATTAGCTCATAAAATTCTTAAACAAGTCCTTTTCAATCCGGATTGGACATTTTAGAATGTGTTTTTCACATTTCAGGAAACTCATTCCAGAAAGAATAGAAAGTGTTCAAGAATTTTATATAACTCCCATAGTATACATTTTAATAATGTTAATCTTCATTCTATCTTTTGTGTGTTACAAAATCAGTCTTAAAAAAGGTCCACAACAATAATCCGGGTACCCATACAGTGATATAGAATCAAGTACGATCTGGGCTTCCTATCCCTAATTTCTTTTACCACCACCGCAGTGGGAAAAAGTCTAAGTTACCCATAGATTGGAAATATTTCAAAGTGTATAATCCATAAATTTATTTTAATTGTAAAATTCGACTTTCAACATATATTTGAAATTTAATAATCTAAAAATATATATGGACAGTACAATTTAAAATATATTTTTGAATTATATAATTTAAAAATTTTATAGATTATACAACATACATTTCAGATTATATAATATAAAAATATATTCTGAATTATGTAATATATTATTATTATTATAATTATTATTAAATCTGGCTGAAATAATATAAACTTATCTGCCATAGATCCTGTTAAAAATCTTAGTTGATGAGTTGAGTCTTCAGTTCTAACTATAATTTGACATCTTAATATTAATTATAAAATTAATGAATATACTTATTCATTGTTGACTTATTTAAAATTAATTAAGCTGTGAATAAATTAGAATAAACACGGGAACTAAAATCTTAAGAAAACATATTCTTTTGTATAAAATTATAAAATATAAGTGTGAAACACTTAAATTACTCTGTCCATTTGATTGTAATGACTATTATAGAAGAAAAAAAATACAAATCAAGTAAAAAAAACTAAAATGACAAATATTGGATAATTAATTAAAAAATAAAAACAATTACTTTATAAAAACGAGTAAATTGGATAATTATTTTAGATAATAGATCATTTTAATCCTACTAAAATCTTCATTGTTCAATTTTAATTTCCTTAATTTCATGTCTCTTTAATTTCTAAATACATAATTTTTTGTCCTCTATGTAACTTGGACACAGATTTATAAATAAACAAAAGCAGTGTTATATAAGTTTTTTTGAAGACTAAGAATCCTACATTTCGAAGTTATAGGAGGAAAAACTCAATAGACTAAAAATATATTTTAAGGATTTTCATTAAAGGAAAAAATCTACATGTAATATAATTTATGACCATCTACAAAGGAAATTTCATGCAATAATTGCTTATAAATAAAGATAAGAAGATTATTTTAATGTAAGTCAACATATATATATATATATATATATATATATATATATATATATATATATATATATATATATATATTTGTTTATAAAATATAGAGAGTTACCTATTTAAATAATTTTTTTAATTTATTAGTAATTCTTTTGGACATGTAACTCAACTCGACATATTACTATGTCAATGTGAGTGAGAGAATCAGGGAAATAGTATTTATCATAAATGAAAACAAAAAAAAACGATTTTTTTATTCAATTTTAATACCAAAAGCAAAACCACAATGCTTAGCAATTAATTAAGGTGCACTGAAAAGGGAACCTCATTAATTATACAATTCCAAAAAGGATACTTTTAAAATTTTAAAAGTATGGAAGTGCTGGAAGAGATACAGGAAGAATGCGTCTTAATTCATTGAGGAATATATGTGCTAAAACAAGTGCACAGTGAAAAAAATTGTGGAATAAGTAAGGTGATTTTTTTTTTCAAGTTCTAAAGTTTAGATATCAAATTAAATGTTTGGTTCTATTGCTTTCACAAATTGATTCCATATCTATAGGTAGTATTAGTCTTCTGTTTCAACTGTTTTTTTTTTAATTGGATATATTTTTACATTGTTTGATTAATTATTTTAGTGATAGTTCTACATTTTTTTTATGTTTTCTTTTTTAGTTTTGTATCAACAACTACCCCAATCTCTTTGGATAACCTTTCTTGCTTTAATATTTAAGTTGATCTATTATCTGTTTCCAAAAGTTTTGTCTCAGTAATTTTCTTTTCTTAGCTTTCTTTGAATTCCTTACTATTTTGAAGTTCAGAAATAATCTTTCTAGCTAACCTGTTGCAATTTGGTGGAAACTCAAAAAGAATTGATATTGCTGCCAGAACTTTGACAACTAAATTTCTAAATCCATTAAATATTTTGTTAAATTTGTGAATAAAAAGGGCACGTGCAAGTTACAAGTCACAACAAAAACGAAAACGAAGAACAATGACGGTTGGTGATGGTTGATTGGACAAAAATGGATAAATGTGGTAAGTGCTTAACATCATCATTCATTATAATAAATCAGTTTTAGGCCTATGCTAGCTGTGATTCCTCGAATTTTAAAATGCTTCTAATCCTCATAAATTTAAGTATTTGCTCGTCACATTTTTTTTATATTATTGTTTAATAATTGTATATTATTATTGTCTTTACTCTACTAATACATACTATTTTTCTTTTTATTAAATATTCATGTCATTTTGCTTCAATATTTCATATATCTCAATCTTTGACGATGTTTTAAAAAATGATTTTGTCTACAATTTTTATTTTCCTCCACTGCAATCTAACTGACCTGATATTATAGTATCCCTATAGCGTAAGTGTCTTTGTTTTTTTTATTAAGAACTTCGACTTTAAATTTAAGTCAATTTATAAAATTAGATTTTAAGTGAAGGTTTATATCCACTTATATATTATGATAATAATCTTATTGTATTGAATTAAAGATAATGTGATCTTTTATTGTTTATGTTTTATTTATGTTTGATATTTGATATTTTTTTTTCTCGATTTTTGTTACAAATAGTATCAGAACATATAAATAGTTTATAGCGACACTGGTTCAGACAAGTATAAGTGTGAACGGTGATATAAGTGAGCGTCGTTTGTGAGTGAAGTACTTATGTATGTTTAAAAATATTTCTGTTTGAAAGGAAATGTACTAATGTGGAAGAGAAATTTTCACTTGAGGAAGAGATTCTTAAATATCCAAGTATGAGTTTGAGTTGAAGGTGATGTCATTTCTTTCCCTAATTTAAGTCTCCCATTTCATTCTTAATTAAATTCCTTAATATTTTTTTATTCGATTTTTCTATAATGTCTTACATAAAAATTACTTAATTTATATTAGAATAGATATTTATAAGTGATCCAATAACATGATAAATCTATCTATTAGAATAATTTTTAAATTACTTTGATATCATTTTAAAAAGTAAATTTTAAACACTCAACCTTAAAAAAAAATTTGTAAAATAAAGTTTGCAACTAATTATATAAATCTTATCTCTAATCCACGTATAATTTCTAAGAATTTGTAAAATAAAGTTTGCGACTAATTATATAAATCTTATCTCTAATCCACGTATAATTTCTAACCACGTATAATTTCTAACCTTATTCAACAATTTGTTATTTTAATAAACTTAATATTACTTGATTTTTAGGTCACATCTTATTAATATTATGGGGTGAAGTTGTTGTCTGTCGCCAAAGTGGACGATACACTGAACAAACCACCCCACCCACGTGATCACACCCACCATTTCAGACTTACGAGTTTACCTACTTCACTAATCCTTCGTATTTTTATTCATCTTCTCTCACGTTCAACGCTACACAAATACAACCCTGCCACCAAAATCAATAAAACACTTATTTTCGATCTTCATGTTTTATTTTCTTGTAATATGTGATTACAAAAGGATGGTGAACACAAACTGTCATTAGTCAACTTCATCTTTCTAAATCCATAGTTAAAACAATTAATAAAAGACTTCCACAGTGCAAAAAAAGTCATTAGATATATCATTAATGGAAAATAGTAGATTTAGTATATGTTATCTATCTATGGTAACGTATTTGTAAATATGATAATTAATATTTATTATGTTAATTATAAATTAAATCGATATAGTAAATCTATGATTACATTTTATTTGTTAAAAGTAAGTATTTATTGTGTCAGTTCAATTTAGAAGTAGATGATTACAATCAAATTGCATGGTTGGTCATGACAGCTAACAAGAATATTATTGTAATTTAATGCAAAATATATAATATGCAGGTATGAATCAAGATTCTCAGGTCTGACACAATTCCCACACCTAGTATAATCATAGTTTTCTAATATGCATAGATTAATGTATCTCTCCAATTTTTTATTAGCATGAGAAAATCTTTGTATCTACGTTATCTGTTTATATTAAGGATATGACTAAAATATATAAAAAAAAAAAAAGTTTGTCATTACATTTGGAACTGTCGCAAAAAATCATAACTAAGGTCACTGTCCATTTTTATATGTTAAAAAGATGTTTTCGATACTCTTACACTCTTAATGTGTTATGCGTATTAATCCTAGAGTTATAGTTTTTGTAAGTATATTTTAATTATTGTAAGTCTAAGAATTTCACCCTATATATAGGTTCATAATGTTTATCATTTTATGAGTTTTAGAATCTTTGTAATGTTAATATTTGTCTATGTAATTCAATAAATTATTAATTTTTAGTTAATCTAAGATACTATGATGTTGGAGAAACTCTGTGTCAGATTGTGTTAGTTATAATTTGTGAATTGTATATTATTCTGTCAAAAGAAATACTTAAAAAAATATTAAAAAAATAAATTTGTTGATTATTAGGTAAGCACCATTTCTGACCTTTACTAACATAAAAAAAAGTTGGAATTTGGTTATTTAAACTTTTAAAGACATCTGATTTACGTTAATTCTACGTAACAAAATGTAAAACATAAAGGTCCAAAAGATATGTGAATTATGCTATGACATGATCATTAGTCAACCTCTCAATAGTAACATCATATAATCATTCTAATAAATAACTCAAACTTCGTAGAAAAACGTGTTTAAAAGGAAAAATCATACTTAATGGGCAGTTAGATTTTGTATTAGATATTATTTTTCACCAAAATCAATAAATTCTAATAGTTTCGTAAAATAAGTAAGTTTAGACAGTCTTAGTTCCTTATTGTCACAATATCTCTTCCGATAAAGGAAAAGAAAAGGAAAAGAAGGTTACAACCAATCCAAAACAAGAAACTACAAACTTCAATAAAGATTGTTTGGCTAAGAAGATTCCAAACTTGTTTTTTGTACACATTTCACCAATCAAAAATTTAGATGCCGGAATGAAAAATTACTACAAAAGGTCGAAAGCATAATCACTGAAAATTACAGCCACATGGGTGTTTCACCAAAAATTCTTTCATCATCTTTTTTTTTTTTTTTAGAAATTCTTCAAAAGTCCAAGAATTGTTATGAAGAAACAAATGCTCTTACGATTTTTTAAAATTTTCGAGAAAACCTTGTAGTTAGTCGTATAAAAAATTGTTTTAGAAAATTATTTTAAATCGATCATTTGTATACCTAAAGTAGAATATGTGGACACAATTTTGAACTTTTAATAGTCTTTACAATACTTTATAATATATACGGTATATTAAGAAGCAATTTGAATAATATTTTTTACATTGGTTATACAATTAATTTTAAAACCCATGAAAAATCATTTTAGTAACACATGTTTTCGTTTTCACTCTAATTTTTAAATAATTATTTATTTTGTAAAATGTTTTAACGGAAACATATTCAAACTAACTTGCCTTTCGATCTAACTTTTATGAAAGTACAGTTTCAATTTTATTTTTATGCATTTTTCATTTTAATTTTATTTTCCGAATCCTCCCCTTCCATTCTCATTCTATTTAATTTCTTATTAGTATTTTCGTTTTGCATTCAGATCCTACCTCGTGAGCAAATGCTTTTTTATAAATTTGTACAAATCCTAGTATTGTTATCATTTGCTGTTGGGCAACCCATCAAAGTAATATTCGAAGCAAAAATCCTCCTGAAATGTCTTTCAATTATTTATTTATTGAACCAAAAGTTATAATTTATGTTTTAAAATATTTTAATAAATTTCTATTACTTTTATATAGAAAATGATATTTCTAAAAACGTTTAATATATATTTTTTCATCTTAGACAAACATATCTTTCCTCACACATATTTACGTAGGTGTAAAGTTAAGTTGCATAATCACATACATTCAAAAGAAAATTAGATATGTATATTTTTTTAACAATAAATAATATATTAAAATAGATTAATAGAGTTACTCCAACCTATTATACATAAAATTATGCATAACAGTGTATTAACTCATCCTATTACTTTACTGCTTAAAGCATTAGAATATCTCAATCCAACTACAAAATTTAATATGCGCCGAGAACATTATAAGGTTTACAAAGTATAACTTCATCTCTTGATTCCAAAACAAAACAATATAATACCAATTGACAGGTATCTTAAGCATATATTTTTCAGGCTTCACAAAACGCCAATTACAACATATCTAGATAAAAAATGACATGTTTGAGTATTGTATACGTCTTCACTTAAAAATATTTTTTATAATCCCTTCTATTATCCTTTACTATTTATTCTTTCCATTTTTGTTATTGTGAGAATATCATCCTTCCTACTTGCATAATGATATAAATATTTTCATGTGATTAAATTAGTAAGTGAAGGACGTAATTCCTCTTCATCATACATCATAGACACAACTTATAAATTATTAAAATGTTTTATCTTATGTTGATGTGAAATTACTTAATTTGAAGATGAAATTTATATGTAAAGATTGTCTAATAACGGATGACACAATAATCCCAACAACTTTGTTATGACAGACTTTGATATTATTTTAAAAAATGAACTTTAAGTCTAACTCAACCTTACAAAATCGGCTTATAAGGTGAGATTTGCACCACTTATAAACTATTAAAAGACCTCATTCTTAATTGCGGCTTGTAAGGTGAGATTAACATCACTTATAAACTATTAAAAGACTTCATCCTTAATCAATATATCTCCAACAATTATCTCATCCAACTAATCATTTTCATACATAATAATAGCTCAATACACCTTTATATTTTCCTATTGTAGCACAATCTATGATTTAATTTGAATCATAACAAATCACTATAATATCACACTTTTTATTTTTTAAAATTAAAAATAACATTACTATAAAAACTCGAAAAGGTATATAGGAAATCATTACATAACTACTTATTAAAAGTCAAGATCTTAATAATTATTGTATATTTATAAAGATATAAAAGTAAACAAAACTGACTATTATTAAATTCTACCAACATTGGTTAATGTTCTTATTTTTTAAGTTGAGACCCAATATGATCCTAATACACCCAAAAATACTTATAATATACTTATAATTATGTGGATCAACATATCACTCATATATATATATATATATATATATATATATATATATATATATATATATATATATA
>Ga0099825_1002267_pt1 | contig 25473 bp, 11 predicted proteins | sample SiratroredBW_FD_76838 | JGI IMG/M metagenome (GOLD analysis project Ga0099825, IMG submission 76838) | Root nodule microbial communities of legume samples collected from California, USA - Siratro red BW | ecosystem: Host-associated > Plants > Roots > Nodule | place: USA: California | collected... | reverse complement strand
TTTTTTTTTTTTTTTTTTTTTTTTTTTTTTTTTTTTTTTTTTTTTTTTTTTTTTTTTTTTTTTTTTTTTTTTTTTTTTTTTTTTTTTTTTTTTTTTTTTTTTTTTTTTTTTTTTTTTGTTGCTTTGAAGTTTTGTTTGATTCAGAGTTTTTTTGTTTTGGTGCCTGTTGTGTTTGGTTTGAAAGTTGTGGTAGTTTGAATCTGTTTTGGCGATGTATGTGAAATTGTGAATTTAGTATTGTTGGTTAGCGGATAATAACTGTAGGATTTTAGGTTTGTTATTTTACTAATTAGCGAAACTGATAGTGATTTAGTGAACTGGTTTTGCTTCTTCTTCTTTTTTTCTGGCCTTTACAGCCTGCGTTTTAGTTTGTTTACTATTCATTTTTATCTCCTCTAGCATGGGAACTAAGTATGGTTTTGCGAATTTGATAGGATTAACTAATTAAGTAGTAAAATTGAGCATTCAGAAGTGTGTTTGAGATAAAATAATTTGTGAATTGGTCTGATTTAGTTTTAGTTGTTAGAATTGACTTATTCTCCTCCCCTTATTTGTTAAGTCGAGTACTTATTGTATGTAGGGGTAATTAAGTAATATAACTGATAAGATCAATTCAAATTGTGTGTATTGTGAATTTGTTTTCTGAAGAACAATGGAATTTTATTTGTAAATAAATTCAATAATACGAGTTACAACTTTTAGTGATTCTAAACGCAACTTTTAAATGAGCCTTTTTTCAGTCTCTGTTGGTAAGTTGGAAAAGGTATTGAGAAGTTTATGAAGCCTCACTAAGTAACTTTGCACACTCATGCGTAGTGCTCTTCTCAAATCCTTCATAACTTGCAAGCGGATAAGGTTGTGGAGCTTGAATGTCATTCCTCACTAATTCGTAGTATTGTTATTTTTAATTGTTCCCACTCAAAGTGGAAGTCGCATAGTCCATTGTTTCCTAAGATATTATATAGTGTGATAAGAATTTTAGGCATGTATCTTCGTGAGTTAATGTGCCAAGAGAGTAGAATGTTGTCAAAGTAAATAATTCTTGCTTGCAGTTATTTAAGGTTCACTTTTTTAGCTTCCAGAGAGCGTGTCTGTTTTGATAGAACTTTTACATGGTTTATCCTTTTTCTTTTTTTCTCATTTCGATCTTTCGTGTTTATTTACTGTTGCATATTGTGGAATAGTGAAAATCTCATAGTTATAGACAGATATGACACTGCACCTTAACAAATTAATAAAAGAGATCTTTCAATTTTGCATTGTTGTTCCTGCTCAAAGAAATTCATTTCTTACCGAGACATTGGTTGGACTATATACTATTTCAGGTGATGGGAATGATTTGGATTTCCAATGTCTTTCTTACGGGTTAGCGAGATGCGTCTAGTTTTGAAGTACAGTGGGCAGGGATGGACATCGCTGCTCTTTTAACTTCTGCTGGAATTAATATTGCTGTGTGTGTGGTGCTCTTTTCATTTTATTCTGTATTAAGAAAACAACCCAGCAATGTTAACGTGTACTTTGGAAGGAGACTAGCCTCTCAGCATTCAAGACGCATTGATCTCTGCTTGGAAAGATTTGTTCCCTCCCCTAGCTGGATATTGAAAGCATGGGAAACGTCTGAGGATGAGATACTAGCTATTGGTGGCTTGGATGCTGTGGTTTTTGTGAGGATTGTTGTGTTCAGGTTGTTCAGTCCTTCTAAGATTGGAATAGCTTTATTTGCGTGTCTTTTGTTATTTTAATGAACGTTGTGATAGGGTGAATTGCTTTATTATTTGTTAATCTTTTAATATGAAATCTACCAAATTCCAACCTACCAATTACATTCAAAAGCGTATCAAATAAAAAATTAAGTCTAAAGGAAATTTGATATTCCATCTTGTAACTTTACTAACTGTAATGTTGCCATTGTCTTTTACAGTATCCGAGTGTTTTCCATTGCTGCTGTCATCTGCATTGCTCTAGTGCTTCCTGTAAATTATTATGGTATGGACAGAATGCATAAGAATATACCTTTTGAGTCGCTGGAAGTATTTACCATTGAGAATGTCAAAGAAGGTTCAACGTGGTAAGACTTAAGAGTTACATATTACTTCTCAATTAAAGTGTTAATTATGTTAACTCAATTAGAATGGCTAATAATGCGTACACGTTGAGAAATACAATAGAAAATATTATTAAATTACTTGAAGTTTAGTAAGCAGTAATGAACTACGCTCTCAAAGAATAATGTGGATCTGCATTGTCGTTAGACTTTTCCTCCTCATGGATGAATAAACTAAACTTTTCTTTATTGGGAAGTTTATTTGTGTTGTTTTTTTCTCCAAAATCAATAAACATGAAGTGTGTACAAGAAAATCTGACATTTTGAATTTCTATTGATCCAAGACCTTTATTTATTATGTTTTCTTGTTCATTTTAAGATGTTAATAAAGTGGTAATTAATGATTTTATGCAGAAATGCACCCCGGTTACTTATATACTGTTTTTATTATTCTTTTGCATGTTGCCAGGCTTTGGGTTCATTGTCTTGCGCTATACATCATAACATTCTCGGCTTGTACTCTTCTCTACTTTGTAAGGATCTGAATTTACGTACAAGATAAACACCTCTACCTGTTTTTAGTTATACTTTCCCATTTGTTAAATATTGATTTGTCAGTGTTTATGTTTAGGAATATAAGCGCATTACTAATTTGAGGCTACTGCATATTGTTGGATCACCTCCAAATCCAAGTCATTTCACAGTTCTTGTCCGATCAGTTCCCTGGTCTTCTGAAGAATCATACTGTGAAACTGTGAAAAAGTTCTTTTCACATTACCATGCATCAGCATATTTGTCGCACCAAATGATTTATAAGTCTGGTACAGTTCAAAAACTGAAGGTGGGCTTCTTTTAAATATTTTTTATGTCATTTGAGCTTCATACTGTTTGCAATTTTCTATTTATGTAAAGTTTATTGCTTAGATTACCATCATTTTGTGAAGTCATAACTGTCAATACGTGCTAGTTTATCTGTTTAGGATGATTATTTGGTTCAAGGGTACAGAGAACCATATATACATATATATATATATATTATGAAAATTAGTATCTACATTTCATTCATTCTCTATGAAAATGAATGTTAGGCTTTAAAGGGATAAGGAAAAAGTAGGTATAGCCAAAAATAAGATGTTAAGGTATGTTTTATACAGGGAGATATTGTTGTGAAATTCAATTAAAGTCTGTTCTTATTTTATTTTATGATATTTAGCGTCATTTTTTTTTTCATAAGTATAAACTTGTAGTACTCTTGTTGACAGAACAACTATTTATACTTTATTCTAATCTTCTTCCCTCAGGATGATGCCGAACATGTGTGTAAGGTACTTAAAAATGCTTCAGTGGAAAAGACTTGTAAGCCTAGTTTCAGGCATTGTTGTTCTGGAGCATCAACAAATTCTTTCAAGAAGATTTCTGAGGAAATGGATAGTATTAGTGGTAGAACGGACAATACTGACACGCATTTAGAAACAACAAAGAAGGTAATTTTTTTGGCTCGACTGGTTTATATACTTATGACAGAATGCAAACTTTCTTTTTCATTATTTGTCGTACCATGTTTGGAAATTGAAAATGCGATCAAGATCCATTAACATTGTTGAAAAGATGAAAAAAATCGACGTGACTTTAATTTCTGAATATAAGTCATTACTGTAATTCTTTATTTTTTCTATTTGATTCTCAGTGATAAACATAATTATATTGAATCTGGTTCATTGTTGTACGTGATCTTTAAACCGGGCAAATTTTAATTGAAACTAATTACTTACAGAAGTTTGTCCAAGCCTTGAAATCAAAACTAATGTATGGTTGCCTTTTCAATGAGAATGTTGGGAAGGAAGTTCCTAGAGTGACACGGACGAACAAATAATCATATTGATGTAGCTGCATTCTTTTTGGTCAATTCGAGTATGAAGCTACACATAATGGTTTAAGCTTTGTGGATCAATTGGTTCTTGACATGGTATTTGAACTTTTTTGTCAAGTGATCTGGAGTGAGGTCCTTGCAACACCCATTATTTGTACCTAATATCCAATAGTCAATACGAAATTAAGTAAACAAATAAATCTGATTACGTGAAAATTGCAATAGTAATTTAATAAATAAATATGATTGCATTGTAAACTTAGTCTTAGCATTGCTCATGTTTCTTTTCTAAATGATTCCTCTGTGAATGAGTGTGCTACAGATGCCATTCCTGTTGCTACTTAATAGCTGCAAAAATTAAAATTTTGAGAAGAACAAGTATAATTACTAGGTCAATTGATGTTTTCCAAAGTCAGGAGACATGAAGTGGTAGTACATGCCTACATAGTGAAAAATATCTGAAATGTTGGTTTTTTTGGGGTTGAAAGTTCACTTTATATTTTGGATTGATTTGTGACTCTTTCAATCTTATTATTTTGATTTTGAATTTATCTCAAACTTAATTTCTTGGGAGATTCTAAATATGTGATGTTTCCTACTTGTGTGTTAGCCTCATACGAAGCAGTTGTAGTTGAAAAAAAATATGTCGTCTCATAATTATTGTTCGGTTCTTCTGTGTGCTTATATTATTATCATTGTTTGTTATATTAAGTGATGAATTCCATGCCATTGTTTTTTATTTACATTTTGTTGTTCTAGAAGTATTTCAGGTTGTGATATGTCAACAAAGTTTTTGTGTCCACTAGTTTGTGATTCATATTTGGATCTTTGACACAGGAATGTGCCGCTGCTTTTGTGTTTTTTAAAAGTCGTTATGCTGCTCTGATGGCTGCCAAGGTACTGCAGACACCAAATCCTATGTTATGGGTGACAGATGTAGCTCCTGAACCACATGATATTTATTGGTCCAATATTTGCATACCATATAGGCAACTTTGGATCCGTAAGATAGCTACACTTGTGGCCTCTATTGCCTTCATGCTTGTGTTCCTTATCCCTGTTACATTTGTACAAGGATTGACTCAACTAGACAAACTTCAGAAAATGTTCCCCTTTCTGAGAGGGATACTTAAAGAGTAAGATTTTGCTGCATTTATAAAGTGACTAATGTCATGGACTTCTATACTCTTAGAATGATTTTTTTTTTTCTTTAACATGCATCATACTGCTTTAATTTACTTGATGAATGTACAACTTCATTTTAATAAGCAATAAAAATTTTAGTAATAAAAAATACAAAAAGAAATTGATAAAAATATCTGCACTTTAGAACAAGTAGCCACTCAACTAGTAAACTATGTTGAGATATGTAACCACTTGAGGGGTCAATTATCCATAAACTAAGTATTCTTTTCAAAAAATGAAAATTGTTTGACATTCTACCAAGCTTTTAAATACGATATTTTATCAGGGTTTAGCCTTTAGTTTATTATCATGTCAGCTGCTTGTTTGAAGTGATAGTGTAAGTTATTTACATACAACTACAAGTTAACGTTGGTCATTGATTATTTTGTATTTAGATATGCCATGCTTCCTTTTCAAAATTGAAATGATCACAAACTAGTGAGAATTACATGGAATATGAAATTGGTTGATATTTATTTATTGTCTAAAATGCTATGAAGTTCCCTGTAAATTGACTCATTTTTTTGCAGGAAATTTGTGAATCAGGTGGTGACTGGTTACCTACCAAGCGTGATATTGGTTTTATTTTTGTGCGCAGTTCCACCTATGATGATGCTATTTTCTTCTGTGGAGGGTTCTATTTCTCGTAGTCAAAGGAAGAAGAGTGCATGTTTTAAAGTCTTGTACTTCACAATTTGGAACGTGTTTTTTGTTAATGTATTTACTGGTTCTGTTATCAGTCAGCTCTCAGTTTTTTCTAGCGTAACAGATCTGCCTGCCCAACTTGCCAAGGCAGTGCCAGCGCAGGTGATATATCTCACTTCCTACAAAAATAGCGTGATTTTTAATCTCTCAACCTTTATTTAGACTTATTCTCATGATATGTTAGAGTGTTGTTATATCGTATTTGAAATGATTTGTATGCATTTGGATATATAATAGGGATTTGAGCAGCGTTGAATAGTGTACACACTTGTTAACTTGATTCCCTTTTCTACCCATTTTTGGAAGAGACAAATAAGTAACTCCTGTATAGTTAGTGATTCAGTTTGTTTTGGCTTTTTCATGGTGTACAGGCTACTTTCTTCACAACTTACGTTTTATCGTCTGGTTGGGCGAGTTTGGCATTTGAAGTTATGCAAATTTTCCCTCTTCTATGCAATATTTTCCAGAGATTAATACTCAGATTTAAGGAAGATGCACTGGATAGCAGCTTAACTTTTCCGTACCATACAGAAGTTCCAAGAGTATTATTGTTTGGATTCCTCGGCTTCACTTGTTCTATTCTGGCGCCCCTGATGTTGCCCTTCTTGTTGATCTACTTTTTCCTTGCTTTCCTTGTTTACCGAAACCAGGTCAGTAGTAAATGTACATCTATCATGTGTTCATCTTGTCTTATGCTCATTATGGAGGATATTGCATTTAATTATTGCTTTGCATAAAAACTCAACTAATTGGAACCGTTTAGTTTTTTCTTTCTTGTATTTATTTTACGTTTTATCTAATAAACTTAGTCATACATAAATATTATATTTGAGTAGTGATTGTTTCCTAACAATTTATATGATTTGAGTGATTAGTTTATTGAGAATAGGTGAGAAGTAAATTGGTTGCAGCAGAGATTTTTTTTTTTTTTTTTTTAAGAAACAGAGGGGGCGAAGGTCAGCTTAGTCCGGATTCTTATATTAAACAATTATAATAAAAAAGAATTGACAAACGAAGCCGAAAATTATTATAACTTAATGGTTATTGCTCGTATGAGGTCTTATTAGTAACGTTGTGTTTGGTGCTAGGAGTGGATTTGAAGAAATTTGAGTGCATTGTGTATGGATTATAAAGTTGTTTGGATTAATTGATAGATGGTAAGATTTGGAGAGATTTAAGATAATGGTTTGAGAAAGTTTGAGAATGATTTGATAGATGTTATATAGTTTTTTTATTTTTTTTTAATTGATATATTTATAAAATTACTAATTGACCCAACTGTATGTTAATGACAAAATATCTTGTAAGAGGTATTTTGTAATTTTTACTTACATTTTTACAAATCTCTCGTGTTAAAAGGAGGATTCTATCTCCTAAATCCTCTTAAATCCATTTTTTCAAACCAGTTCAACTAAACGCACTTAATCCACATATCCATTTTCATTAACAATAGAACTATTTAAATTGATTCAACCAAAAATACACTAAAAGATTTCTCTTTCGAATGAGAGATAAGACTAAACGATGTCAATTATATTAAGAATTTTGATGATGACATATTATTATTTGCGTGTAAAATTAAAAAAACTAGTTTACGTAAAGGTAGCATGGTTTCTTGAAAAATCATATTTAAAAAAAAAACAGTTTACCATATAAACGTGATTTAACTATCGATATTTATATTTCATTTTTTTAAAACAAGAAATGTTCTACTGTGTGATACTCAAATCCACCTAGTTCCGTCAATTTTTTAGCTACAACTTTACATTCAACTGTATTTAATTTGTTTCTAAGATGCTAACCAAAATAAATGGTGCATTATGACGTCAAATGATGCTTATTTTACGTTCCGGTTAATGACAAATGTAGAATGGAATTGAATGTGATGAAATGGTATAGGCCATTCCATTTCATCCTCTCCATTTTTTCCCGTCAAACCCTGTCAGTGATTCCTTGATTTTTTTTAACCAGCACAAAAACCTTCCATTAAGCATATTTTTTCTGTTCAGATCATCAACGTGTACATTACAAAATATGATAGTGGGGGACAGTTCTGGCCTATTGCTCACAACACCACGGTGTTCTCGTTGTTATTTTCTCAACTTATAGCGCTGGGGGTGTTTGGACTTAAACGCTCATCAGTTGCTTCTGGATTCACCATTCCATTGTTGATTGGAACGCTTCTATTTCACCAGTATTGTAGGCAACGGTTTCTCCCAACATTCAAGAGCAATTCAGCACAGGTAAAACTCCCTTTCTCCCTGCCCCACTCCTCACGATCGCCCTTGTCTTTCATTCAACCCTTTGAATTAATTAGGCTTGCTTTAGATTGTAATTGACATGGATCTGAGAGATGAGCACTGCGGGAGGATGGAACAGATTTATGAGCATTTGCGTTCAGCCTACAACCAGCCCAGTTTAATGGAAGATGCCTCCAGTCAACCCCAATTCGTCAAACGTCACGAGGATATGGACAGTGGTCAATCTTCATCAGAAGATTTGGAGAAAGGTTTGTTTTAATATTAAGAGTAAATTATACTTATACTGAGATAGCTCAACCATATTCCTCATCTTGGAATCCATGTATTAATTATTTTAAGAACATTGACATTCCTTTTTCCTTTTCATTATACTAATTTCGTTAAAAACACGTTACATTGTGTACTAAGAGTAAAAGCTATAAAGAAGATCATGTACAATTTAAAGAACTCTTGTGGAATGTCAGTGTAATTTACGGATATTGTGAATTTCCCTTTTTGAATGATTTTTATTAAGTAGAAGGGAAATAAGGTGGAAAGGAAAGAAATAGATGGAAAATAAAATGAGTTCATTTGATAGAGAAAAAATAAAAAAGGAGACAAATATAAAAGGTGAGATTAACTCATTATATTTGCTCTATTTTTTTATCCATTTCCATTCACCTATTTACTTTTTATCTATTTCTTTTTTCTATCTTCAACCAAAACACTTCTATTTTTACTTTAATTCTTAATTTTATCCTTCCCATTTGTTACTTACATTTTTTTTTCCTTTTCTAACAAACTGACCCTTGGCAATGTTTGCTTTTAACTCAGGCAAGGACCTTGTTAAAAAAGATAGACAACGCCCCGTTCAACGCTCAGTGAGTTTGAATTCTGACAAATCTGTAGTTGGTTTAAAGCTATGAGTACTCTGAAAATGTTGTACATTGTACGATAAATATCGTTACGAGCACTAAAGGTGGTGCCCGTGCATGAACAATTATTCAAATTATAGTATATATATATATATTGTTCATTAATTTTTTTAGTTGTAAAAGTAAAGTAAATTCTATAAAACTGTGAAATTGAGATCCAGGCAACATCGATATATCTCTAAAGGATTTAATTTGTATTAAGAAAAGAAGCTTCTAAATTAGATTAGAACTAGTAAAATTTGTGCGCCTATTTTATTGATGGATTTTTTTATTAATTTTTAAATAAAAACATGATATATAAATGGTAATGAACAACTATATCTCGCTTCTCTACTGATTGCATTGCACTACTGGATATTCATGAAGAGTGGCAGAAACAAAAAAACTGGAGTTTGCACGCAGAAAAGGAAAACCCGATGTACGAATCTGCAGATGTGCCAGCTAAGTTAACTTTTCCATCCACCTATCACGAAGTTTCCAAATTTGAGAAGTTACTCGGTTCTTGTTGGTTCTTTGCATCTTCAATCAAATTTCTCCAATGCCACAAAACCTGCATCAATCCCCCATTTGCGACATGCAATAGAAACACACGAGGTATTGTTGCAAACCATGAGGACATGATCTTGACAAACACAAAAATGAAGTACATTCCCAGAAGATGCCATTTCAAAACCTTCTCCTGTCAAGTACGAATTCACGAGCAAACGCAGCAAAACCAAGCTCATTAGAAGATTGTGATAAACAAAGAAACAAATCAACTGAGCATGGAGTTAATGATGAAATGCACAACAAATTCAAAATATACCTCAGATCTACGAAACAATTCTTGTGATATCTCCTTCAAGAAATCAGCCGCAAGACAGCCAGCAAAGAGGCCAACAGGAATTATCAGTTCACGGTTTATGGACAACGTATATACAACGTCTGATACAAAACTAAAAACTAAAAACAAAACAAGAGACCACTTCACTGCCTCTTGTGCTAGATTAAACAATCTCTCTAGAAGTATATGTTCAGCTTTTTTCCAAGGAAATTCTTGAACCAAGACTGGCATTTTTTCTTTGAGTTTCTCCCTCATGATTCCAATCTTCACCTTAACCTCATTGGGTTCACTATGGTGGTCTGCCATTGATACTTTGAATGATCTGGTTCGAGTATACCTTCTTAGACGGGGAAGGTATATTTCTGAGCATCTAAGGAATTGGCAGGGTTGGCATTGAGACAGCTTTACCTACTCAAAAGAAGGGAAACTAATCACTACAAATGAAAGAAAATTTCAGCCACTTATGTTATATCAATCATAATTCATAAATTTTTGGGACTGCAACTCCACTGGAATGCTTCCCACATAAAAATGGAAGGCTACCCATGAACCGTGACAAATTTATCACAGACATTTTTACAGGGACAAGAACCAATTTTGACTAAGTATTTACTTCAGAGTGTATCACAATTAAACGCTTAACAAATTTCATCCATCACGTTTCAGTTAAATTTATTCATCATATCAATGCAGAACCCATTATTCACTTTAATCCAAATCTGAACAGTTTCTCATCCCTTTATAGTTTCTCAACTTAATCGGCATTTCACTATTTTTTTCCCTTCTGTTATGTCCTCATTATTCCTCTGAAACCAATTTTCTCCCAAGCAAAACTCAGGTATCTCTAGAATCAAATTTTTTCAGTCTTAAAAAATCTGTCCTAATTTCTCTTTCTAGAATAGTAGTTCTAAAACACAGTACCAAAAAATATTCTATTTCTGTTTTATCACATTCAAATAGATAGCACAAAAATTTCCTTATAAACAAGGAACATCAAACGGAAGGAACAAAAGGCGACTTCATTACAACCGTGTGGATCATTTCGATCGAATTGAGTATAAAAAATGAAACTGAATATTGATTGATATTGAAGAAATAATTTAATGTAATTTACCCATGACACAATGTTTTAGTTCTAATCAAGGAATGCAATAAAAGCATACCCGAAACGTGGGAGTTGAAGGAACCGCAAGCGAAGGCAAAATCGCCATGCTTCTCTGCTCCAGCTGCAACCCAATCCAGTTCCCTGCACTGCAATAATTCATCAACCTTTCGTGTTTCTCTAGGGTTTTGCGTTCAGGGAGGTTTGGGCCTGGCCCAACCTATTTGTTGCAAGGCCCACCTTCTAGCCCGTAATAAACTTGGCTCAGTTTGTTTGCGCCTTTTTTCCGTTACATCTCCTGCTTCTTTTGTTTTTGAGAAATTACTTAAATATGTATGTTGAATAGTTTTACACTTCATCACAAATGATCGTTAATAAAAAATTTAAAATATTTATTATAAAAATAAACAAATTTATTGTATATAACAACCAGTATATAACCATTTTTAGATGTATTTATATATTTCAAAAAACTAGACTTTAAAATATAAAAAATAAGAAGCACGAAGAGAAAATGATTAGGAGGTGCAAAGAGAATACAAAATTATGAAAATTAAAGTCTCCCTTAATTTGGGATTTTTCTTCCTTTGTTTCCACACTTTCTTCTTTCATTCCCATACTATGCAAAATGACCAACTTGCTTTTATAATAATATATTAAAAGCATATATCGGATTATACTCTGGATAGTTGCATAATCTGAAACGTTTTGTAGAATATAATCTTACACTAATTATGAGATATTATGACATGAACCGGTTAGTCATTTTATATATTTAATGTGAGAGAAAAAAATTATAAAAGCACAGCAAGAAAAATCCCGTAATTTGTAATTTTTATTCTGCCATACATCATAATAATAGTCCAGTGAATTAAAGATGTTTTTTCTTATTAAAAACAATCTCTTGAAAATTACTGATTCTGAAATTATAATTAAGTGGAATGACTAAATTTTGTTTGGTTATATATATATATATATATATGATTCTTTAAAAAATAAAGGACGATATGTTATTTTTATTTTATTCACATTAAGTTATTTAATAAAATAATGATCTTTTTTCAGTAAAGCTTTTTGTTTTAATCCAAGAAAGTTAATTCTCATCTCCTCCATGAAAATATTTTTGCGAAAAACTTGGTTAAAATTATTTTCAGAAAATTTTGTTTTCTAAAAATGTTGTTTAAAAAAATAAATAAATCCCCTACTTTTCTAACTATGGATTTTCAGTAAATTAAAATAAAAACTTCTGTCAAAAACCGTTTAGCCTATTGCATTTTGGTTGAGGCATCACAATAGTACAATTTGGTTTTCTAAGTTTCAACTGTAGCACTTAGATTTTCCTTATATTGATTGTTATTTTAATCATTAGGATCTAATTTTTGTCTTGAATTTCTTGGTATCGTAATTCTGCCATTTTAGTCTTCTATCAAATTCAATTTGACAATTTACATTGATTCACTATATATTTGAAGACTAAAATCATTTCAGTCCTTAAAATATGACAATTAAAACTTCAAAACTTGGAGTTCAATTGACACCATTCGAATTTAAAACTAGAAATCACATAATTAAAACATCTAACAGACCAAAAAAAATACAATTAAACACTTTCATTTATACCATCGTAATCTCTTAGGAATAAAATAATATAATATAGTAATTTAATTTGGTAAACATCAAATATAACATCAACTTCATATAACAAAACAACTTGTAGAGCATAGAAAATAATGCTATTAACTCTTATTGCATAATATTTCATTCAATAATATTTTTAGAGTCTTTCAACCACCCAATTAATCTAGATAAAGTCTTTCAAAAGATTGATTCTATTGCGACAATATCTCCACTTAACATTCACACCATATATGACTTGGAAACTCGTTTAGAGTTAGAGGGAATATAAAGAAAGATTTTAAAAATTGAAAACTTTAAAATGAACTAAGGAATAGGCCTTTAACTTATATTTATAAAAAAAATTTCTATTCTCTTTAAAATATATTATACTGTTTTGGATCTAACACAGGTTTTGAAATCAAATTTGATAAAAAATAGATAAGTAAAAAAACATATTTAACCTTTAAATTTATTATTCAATAAAAATCATTTTAGTATTAAATAAGTAAAAGTTAACAAATTTATTCTATAAATAATACTTTACATTGTGATGTTATACATAATGATATTATTTATTTTAAAAATACTTAATCCAATCAAGTTATTACATCCTTACAATTTTCAATTTGAGATTGAAAAAGGATAATGACAAAAAAAAAATGTACTTACATATAGTGGATTTGTTGATGGGACAAATAATATATGCATCATGGTATATAACCCACGTATATCCACTATTTGTTATTTATTATTAGTGATTTTTATTTTGATATTATTTTAGAATCAAGTGAAAGAAGTAAACTGAAAAACTATTAATGAAGGAAACATTAATAATTGAAAAATGTTTATAATTTAATTATATAGATATATTTTTATCTTTAGATTTATGAAATTAAATTGATTTTTTAAACAAAATTAATTCTAGTTAAACTTTTATTTTTGCTACGCAAGTTACTTAAATTTGTTTCTTTAGAAAAAGTAATCTTCTTAATTATACTTTAAAATTAATTTGTATTGTAAATAACAATTTTATTTAAAATTTAAAAAATAAAAATTATTAAAAAAAATATCCAACATGTAATAAGACAATTTTTTACGTGGAACACATACCTAGATAAGAATTAAGATAAACCAATCTCACACTCACTCTAAATCTTATAACTACATGTGCTTAAACCCTCCTATCCAAAAAATAAAGAAAACAAAAATAACAGATTATGACAGAAGCTGTCGTTTGGCTATTGTCATGACCAAACTAATATATTATTTTGAACCTTAATTATGATTTTATTGAAGTCAAGCTTTGATGTCTTTGGTTTTATGTCGTAGGATTCTTCTCTTTCGTTTCTTCTGCTTTCGGGATATTCCCTTTCACTTTACAGACCCAACATATTCACACATACATTAACTTTACTTCTTTAAACCCTACTTTTTCCTTAATTAATTCTTTATATAAAATATGGATTAAGCTATAATAAGTTTTTGTTCTGCTTCATCTGGCTGCTTTCTGTTTCTGCAGCTAGCTACCATATGTAACGTGCTTTATCACTTTAATTAAGCTAATTAACCATTCACGTCACACATGCACGCGTGCTAATAAGAAAAACCTTTTTTTTTCTAGGTTTTCTTTGTTATTGATGTTAAATATGTTATTGTCTTCGTTGATGATTGATCTAAACTAATTTACTGCCTTCAGTGAAACCTCTTCCACCAAATACTATTTTCTCATTCAACTGAAAATTTCAGTTAAAGAAATCAAATTCATTTTTTCCATAACAATATTTTGAGTTTTTCTTATTAACCCTCTTTACTGCAACAAAAGTGACATGTGTCTCCATTTACTTTTACGTTAGTATAGACAAAATTAAGAAAATTACCTATATAGACATTAAATATAGAATGAACTCTTACAATTTAGATTGACATATTTAATTAAAGGTAAAATGAAAATATATCACTAGTAAGATGAAGCTAACAAGTTTAAATATTTATGAATTTATTGAAAAACATTGTACATGTTAGTAAAATTGAAAGACACGGTGAAATTTCCTGAAGGTTTGTTTAGATTATAAAGAAAAAAAAAAAAAGATGAGAAAGAAGGTAGAAAATATAAGGTTGTTTAGATTGAGAGGAAGAGAATGAAAAATGAGTAAAAAGTTTGTAATACATGTTATTAATGTAATAAAATAAATTTAATTGTATATTAATATATTTAGAAAATAATTTATAAAATGATTTAAAGTCAAAAATAATTTTTTGAAAATATAAATTAAAATTAAAATAAAACAATTATAGTTTACTATAAAAATATATTAAAATAAATTACCAAAATTAAAATAAATTAATTTATTTTATTTATTAGTTTAATTTTAATTATTTATTTATTTAATAAAAAACATATATTAACAAAATATTATATTTACTTTATTTTATTTCATTAATTATTTTAATATTTTTATTTGAATTTTTCATTATATTATAATAATAACATATATTTACAAATATCTAATATCTAATATATGATAAAATAAATTGATTAAATATATTTTTTAGATTAATTATTAAATATTAAAATAATCAATTTTGTAAAATATTAAAATTAAAATGATTTATTTATTGTTATAATATTGTTTCTTTTAATTGCTTAATTATAATATAATACTAAAATAAATATAATAAAGTATTTATATATAATCAATAATTCCTGGCAAAATATATTAAGCACAACTTTTTAAACTTTTTTTCTCTGGTTTGCGTGAAAGTTAACAAAAACAATTATCTCATTCTTCATGTTTTTTTCATTTCATTTGTCACACTATCAATTAAATTCACGCTCCCAGTATTTCCATAGTTGGAAACAAAAAGGCAAACCTCTTCCTTTTCTTTCAAAAAGTAGCTGGTACAACAACATACACTTATTTTTCTGGATGTAGAATTTTTTATATCTTGGCAAGTGATAAAAATAAAACCATAAAACATTTCCAAGCTAATTGTAATTATGAGGCCAACATAGTTTTATTTATTAACTAATACTATACTATAAATGAAGTGCCTAAGTCTGTTATGGACCCCAAATATACTATATCATATTATATTATATTATGTAAATATTTGATGCAATTATATATGGCAAGATAGTGCTGTAATCAGCTATAGCGGCCAAAGTTTGAAACTACTGAAAAAAAAAATATTAGATAAATACTGAGTGTCAAATTATGTCAAGTGTCAACAAACCCCAACAAATAATGACCATGGCTTACCAGAATATCCTCATAGTCAACTAAAATTCATCTAAAATATTACAGCTATGATCAATTACACACACGGTGTCAACATAATATTATCTTACAATAACAATCACTAATTAAGACTATCTAACAAGCAAGTCAAAAAAGGGAGGTCTATATATCACACATTTTTTGTAGGTTTTGAAACTTGGATGTGATAATGAAAACCTAAATAATCTATATCCCCTTTTGATGTTTTCTTTGTTGTTCACATTAGAGTATTCTTCAGCTTAAGGGTTATTTGGACAATTTTTTATGAACATGTTGCAAGAGAATAACATATAAAAAATGAAATAACTTTATTGTAAATCAAAGTTAGCTAATATAGAATGTTTTATACCAATCAACATATATATACTTTAAGTAAAATTGACTTATTAAAAAAGTTCATCCAAATAGATGTAATTGAAAATTAAAAAACAATGTGTACTATAAACATATCTGGTCTTTATGATATTATATTATATTGCATTTTTAATAAAATAGAAACTAATTTGTGACGATTTCATAGATCATGACAAAAATAATTTGGTGATGAGAAATATGTAATAATAAATTATGAGCATAGATCCAAGCCCTAACACATTGGATTCCATTCTAAATAAAAATTCTAGCATTGAAGACCGTAAGAGGACTTTGGTCCATATTAATTAATTTCTAATTAATTTAAGCAATTAACACAGCATGACATACATTGGGTGCAACTGAGATTTAATCAAACTTGTCGTTGTGATGCATGCCAACTACATTTGACCAAAATTCACAACCCTAGTAGAAATTCAAAACAATGTTATTGGAATATTATAGTACATATCTTATTGATGAATTAACATTTTTCATAATGGCTATGGCTGTTCATTTTGACCATCGTGTTAAAGGTTAAGGGTGTGGAAATTAACAACAATACTTTAAGCAATGCAAAGCTGGCTTTGTTAATTTGTGATATTGATGGAAACCAAATGTTGGTTTAAAATGGTACATGTGATATAATTATTATATGTATTACTTTGATTTTTAGATACTGACTCAGAATTTTTGCAAATAGTAATTCCATATGTACGACATTTATGTGGAGAAAAAACTGTCTAGTATCTACCAAAATTTGAATTTGAATATGGACAAAAACTTACTTATAGTATACATATTTTGATAATATACATATGAATTATTAAGAAAATATTAAATTTAATTGATAAACAACACCGACAATATTTATGATACAGTAAATAAATTTTATCTTTTAAATATTATTGTATAGTATGAAACGTTCAACAACATCAACTTATTTTTAGAAAAATAACAACCAGCACTATATAATTGCATTAGATAAGTAAATTTTGAATAGTTATACATATATAACTGTATTTTCGGATGAAGAAAAAAATATATATATATAAAGGACTTGTAATGTGTGTTTTACGGCCCATATTAATATACCTTTTATACTCTTGCTTTAATAAATAAGGATATATTAAGTATGTATAAAAGCGTAATAATGAAAATTTCATTTATACAAGGGTTACCAATTATTTTTTTATTAGCTAAAGAAAAAAATACTAATATCGAATTATTCTTATCATGTTCTAATTCTAATAGGAATAAAACAATCTTATGATTAGCAACATCATAGTCATTTCGCTGTAGCCTTTTAATCTTTCCAACAACCTTAGATGGATTAGGTTAAGAATTTAGTATGAAATTGGTTTCGTTTATGTGTTGCTTAAAGATTAAGGATTTTTTTTTTTTTTAATTTCACAGCCTATTATTTGGTCTTTATAGTTGTTGGAAAATGATATACTATTTAATGAAAGGAAATATGATCCCAAAGCTACCTTAGACTTTAATTAATGTCAGATCTTAACACTGATTTTTATAATTTGAATGTTTCTCTTGAAATTGCTCAATATTAAGGGTCGCAAAGGGTTATAACATCTATTATTTTCTCTAATTTATCATCAATTAATTACAAAATATGTATACGTAAAAATATAAAGGACAACATGCTACTTTTAAATATAAGTTTTTTACACCTATTCTTGTTTAATTAAAAAAAATATACGAATCTTGCTCTCCTCTTTTCTATCCATCTTTTCTTCGAAATAAAAATGTAAAAATAGATGTATATATAATCAAAATTGAAGTGCAAAACGTACAGAAAACTAAGGATAAAAAAACAGTAATCATCCATTCTATTTAAGAAGAACTGAATAGAGAAAAAAATAAAAGGAAAAAAGGATAGATAAAACTAGTAATAAACATAATATAACAAATAAATAAAGTGATCATGAATAGTGCATATTTATATAATAACCCTAAGCAATGTACTTCCATTGATGATTTTACACAGATGATATTATTAAATGCTTTCTTAGAAAAGAACCATGGACCATGACTTTTCGTTGCTTTGACAAAACCCACTTCTAAAGGTTTCAACTAATTAATGTATAGGACCTATCATCCTTTATTCCTACCTAGATAGAGTGAAAGGGGGAAAAAAAGTAGCACAAAGGGAAATCTTAAATCAAAGTTAAAGTCTGCTTCCAATAATAATGTTTCAGTTTCATATATTATATATATTATGTTGTATGATGTATGCATGATATATTACTGTTGAAGAGGAACTTAAATCTATTCTAAGTATTACTGTGATCCTGACATAATACAGAATCACTTTTCTTTGGATAAAAAAAGAAAAAAAAAACTCATCTATATTGAAGTGTTGTCTAAAATGGAAAAGAATCATTTGGTCAGATACATGTACTGAACTTTTTTTTTTTTCTAAGACTAAACATATTTGAATCTTATGAGTCAAGTTGAGTTTGTAACAAGAGTGTGTTGGAAGGAATTTTTATAAAAAAAAAAATAGACTTTTTTATAAGTTAAAATACACTTATAAAAAAGTAGATTTTTTTTTATAAGTTTAACTAAACTCATATAAAAATTAAAAATAGAAATTTAGAGAAGTTATATAAGAGAATTTACAAGTTATATATAAATTATTTTTAACTCATAAAAAACTTAATTTTATTTTTTTTCTTTTTTAAAAAATATATAAGAGGCTTGTTCAACATGAGTAAATATTTAGGTGACAAAATTCTCTAAATTATTAACACATCTGCATGCATATATATAGGAACTCGCACTTGAAATCTTTGATATCTAGCTAGTTAATTTCTTTGGTAGTTGGATCTAGTTTAATTTTACAACAACAAGGGAAGAATTGAACAGCTACATCTTTCAAAAGAATGTTAACTGAGTCACGTAAAGAATCTATATTTTTTAAGAAACTATATAAGAGGTCCTAGTTAAAGTAGCTTTCTTATATATATATATATATATAGGGAGTAAACAAAATGCACCCTATTGAAACATGTCATTTTATGCTATTAATGTTCACTTCCATCTACAAGACAACTCTCTCACCATATTATTAAAGATATTTTATGTATATTTTAGGCATGTAGGAGTGACTCCACATTGGCAAACATAATGCTGATCAAAGAGAAATTATTCTGATGGCAGGTGCCACTTCTTTTTTAAGAAATTATAAGTATATTATACGTCAGTTTTATACAATATTCTTTTACAAATAGTAGGAAAAAAAAAACAAGAAAGAAGAGAGAGGAATGTAAAGTGAGGTGAATACTGTGATTAACTAAAAATAAAACGAAGCTAAATAGTAAAAGACACAAGAAATTTGCCTAGACACAACACTATAAGTAAATAGTACAAGTTTTGTTTTGGAATTAGGTTTAGAGTTTTGTATTGATAATATATAATGACATTTAATAAAGAAAATATTATATAAATTATCAAAATAACACCTCTAATGAAAAAGTAACACCAACGTTGATTAGTTTTCTTAAGCACTTATAAACGAGAAAAAAAAAAGATCAAGAAGTAATGAAATCAGTTTTTTTATATATATAAACTATCTTGTCAAAGTTTTTTATAATTTTTTTACATAATTAGTAATTAACTTATGGACCAGTTTTCTTACATGCATGCATGATTATATATATAAACAAGTTTACCATGCATGTAATGCTTAATCCTAAGTTTGTCTTAAAATATATTCCTAAGAATTCATTGTTTCTCTTCCTTTTTTTTCTTGAAAGAGAAAATGTACACGCACACACCAACCACATTCAGTGCTGGCCGCAGACTAAGTGGCACCCTACTCAGTGCCTTTTTCTGAGATTTTATAGAGTTTGACTGGTCTTCTATGCACACCATCAATCATACATCATACCACAAATCAGTTACAACACGAAACATACTTAAATGATACCCAAATTAATACACAAAACAATAGTCAGAGAAACTACACTGCTACTAGCTACCAGATCATCAACAACATTCAACACTAGCTATTATGGGAAACACTAACTAATAAGGACAAATTAATAAAGCTACACATATATAGCTACTTATACATATATATATTATATATGTATATATATAACTTATTTTATTGTCAATTACCCCCCTCCCCTTGTGACAAATGGCTAGTAGCAGTAGTTAATAACAGTAATAATAGTAAAATAACAATGTACAAAGATCATGTTATTGTGCCCCGGGGTAGCTAAACTCTTGCAGAGCACATTCTTGACCTTCAAAATGGGAAGCAAGTGAATGATGGTGATAAATGGAAGTGGTAGTTTCACTCCAATTTGTGGTGGTGGTGGTAGTGTTTTGGTGAGAAGTAGTAGTAATAGTAGGGTCTGTTATCTTATGGTGGATCATGCCCTCATTGTACAAGAACTCCAACCCATCTGAATAATCAGAAGAAGGAACCATTTCCTCAAATGGGGAGGTGAAATTACCACCTTGTCCTTGCACCAAGTCATGAACTCCTCCAGAGTATTGACCAGTTTGTGCAAATTGTACCTCGTTGTTGGCAATGCAGGCTGAAGAAGAAGAAGAACCAACATGGACTTGCTCTTGGTAGACTTGTTCTGATGAGAATTGAAGATTCAAACCATCAAGGGTAGGCTGGTAATAGTCACCTGAAAATCTTCCTCCAAGTTTGATGAGGAGTTTCTTGATAGAATCTTGGTCGTTGAAACCTGGACCTTGGTTTGTGTATGGCAAGGGCACTATTGGAAGTGGCAGCACAGGCATGTTAATGTTCTGTGGCCAACATGGTTGTTGTTGTTGACTGGTGCTGCTATTTTCCTGAACCATGGATAAGGAAGAAGAATCACCATCACTACTCCTTCTATTAGCATCACTAATTTCTTGCTTAACACTGTTGTAGTTGCCTCTATTACGTGGCTCTCTTCGATGCTTCCCTAGAAGCTTCTTCTTCAGCCTCGTGTTCCAGTAGTTCTTTATGTCATTATCAGTTCTTCCTGGCAATTGTGCTGCAATCACCGACCACCTGCGATCACACAAACCAAAGGGTTTCACAAAACAAGAAACATGTTGGAGATATGAAATCTATAACTATTATAGTAAAAATTATATCTCAAAAAACCAAACACGCATTATAATTAGTAACACGTATTATATGTTGTAGAAACACAGTCTTAATTAACTGGTAAATTGTGAAATGAACACACACATATGTTTGTGAAAATGAATGTATAAACCTGCTTCCGATACTGATGTAGAGGCTGCAAATAATGTTGTCTTCTTCTTCGGAGAAACCACCGTGCCTGAGATTAGGGCGAAGATAGTTTAGCCACCTAAGACGGCAACTCTTGCCACATCGCTTAAGGCCTAATTCACAAAATCAATAACACTGTCAGACACAAAAAAGAGACCAAACCTATCTTCATATTGATCACGATGGCTGTTAAATCAGTGAGAATTACCGACACCAAATGATAATTCTGATTGAAATATAATCTTATAAAATAACAATTTTGACAGTGTATTTTCAAAAGGAAATTTGAAGTGTTTGTTGATTGAAAGAGTCCTTGTCTTCTAATTACACATGGATAGTCAATGAAATGATGAAATGAATGAAGGAAAGCAAAATTTAGAAATAGGGTTAGAAAGAAAGTGGTATGATATACCTATTTTTTGAGGCAAAGCAATCCAGTTACCACCAGTGCCATGTTTTTCTATGTAGGATTTGAGCTTAGCATCTTCTTCTGGTGACCATGGACCTTTCTTCACGTTTGCTTTGTCGCAGCAAGGAGCCCTGCCCATGTTGCCTTTTTGGTTTTGGTGTCTGCTTTGAGCTTTTTGATTGATTGGGGCAACTTCCACTCTTTAATTACAACCCCAAGTCAGAATTATAGGAGAGAGAGAAAGAGAAAGAGAATGAGAATTATTAATATAAAAAACTTGGAGGGGATAAACATGATTCCGAAACAATCCATTGCACTATTTTTATATAGTGTGTGTGGCAGAAAAGAAAGGTATATATTTATTTGTACAGAAAATTCCTGAAATTTAGTATTGCCAGAATAGGAGAATAAGGTTTGTTCTTCTTGTCTTCTTAGACTGGAATCAATATATACTATGGGCTAACATTTTTAATTTTCCTTCCAACTTTTTGGACTCCATTCCTTTGTTGCCTCACTGTCCAGCCACATATGCATGCATCTCACATAATGGGGGCACTCTTCTTTCTTACACTCTTTCTTCAATTTTCAATAATTTTTTCTTATTACAAACTCATAAATGCAATTATTTGTGTTTTTTAATAGTTTTAATAACACATTTTTATCACTCTTTTTTTTTTTTTTTTATTTTTTAATTTTTATTTTTAATTTTTTTTTTTTTTTTCTTTCTTTTTATTTCTTTTTTTTTTTTTTTTTTATTTTTTTAATAAACAATTTTTTTCTCTTTTTTTTTTTTTTTTTTAATTTCTAAATGTTATCATTAAAGTTCTTCCCCCATACCCATTATATTTTTAGTTTTCGTTCATTTTATTGATATGTAAGAAAGTGCGTGTTCTTGTAAAACAATGTAATTTATCACCATTTTTATGAAACTTCGTTTTGTTACTAGTAAAATGTATAAAAACTGAAAAATATTATGATTTTTTTTAACAGCAAAGAATAGAATAAAATAAAGACAGTCTTCGTTTTATTGATATTTTCATAGAATATTATGATAAAAACATACAAATTGGAAACTCAATTATGACATGAGTGACAAAAGGATGACAATTTGGTGATAAAACATGCATTGAACTTTTTTATTTGCTCGCCTCTTAAACCTTATCAAGAAAGTTCTAGCATGGAAAGAAATTAAACTACGAAAAAAGCAGTATATTTAAGTTTTTACATTTTCTTTTGTTTGGGAGTCATCGACAATTAATATTGGACATTATTTAATTGTGATGTAGCTTTTGTCAATGCTTTGAAATTTGGCTGTGAAGGCTGTCTTTTATTAATGTAATGTTAATATCTTTCCAACTTCTAAGTTGACCAGTTTTATGATCACTTTAGGGCAAAGATAGGCTGAAATACACGCGAAGGGCATAGTGTAGGCAAGCTTTCTGAACTGAAAGACCGTTCAAAAATCTATGTTTAATTAGACTTATTTTCAAACCAGATTTTTTTAGAAAAAAATAGCTTCTAAAGGATAATCTATTAATAGATTTTAATGCACATGAATCACAAAAGTGAGATTGGTGAGAAGGATGACGTGTAAAAATAGAAGAGTTTAACAAAACTCATAATTACACTGAGAATCAAGACACAGAAATACAGTGCCCTTTGAAAGAACTTTTTATGAAATTTATCTTGATTAAACTACACATGATTTTGTGATATTTTCATGTGTGTGTGTAAGATGTTGATGATGATGTGATTTGGTTCTTATAATCCAGGTGTTTGAAATGGCATTTATTGAAAAAAAATAGATTTGTGCATAAGATATTAATCTTAATAGGACTATCACATCCAAAAACTCACTTCATAAGGATTTGAATTTGAGAAATAAAGATAATTTCATTTTATGGGGTCAGTAATTCACCAACCAAACTTTATCCAAGAAAGGAAATTAAAAATTGAATGATGTTGATATCTATAAGGACGAATGAATCTCATTGCTTTTAGTCCAAAATTGAAAGGTTTAACAAAGATTCTAGAAGCAAAAAGAAAGAGGAGAAAACCGTGCATTGAATTTATGTGGAAAAGTTGTGAGGGTTTTTTTCTACCATTTTTGGTTGGTGAACAAATGACTTACTACATAATAAGAGTGCCGTGAGAACCGAGGCAGTAGGCTGACTAGTGGGCACAAGCACTACCCCTCACACTATACATATAAATATATATAGAATGAATTTTAATGAGAAAGGAATTTAGAAGGAAGGAAAGAAGAATGAAATCGAAAAACTTTTTATTTAGTTTGGTTTAAGAAAATGAAAAAAAAAAATGGAGGGAATGAATGACTTATCTGGTTTCACAGGAGAGAGGGGAAAATGTAGATAGTACGTGGTTATAGTTTATGGATAGTGATAAAAAAGATGAGGACAATAATTTTGTATAGCAACTTAATTTATATAGTCCAAAAATTATAAATTTCATTGTTTTGTGTTCCTTTTAAAAAATGGTAAGGATATTGTACTCTTCAATACGTCTTTTATTAGTTAAAATTTATTAAAAAAATCATAAAATTTGCATTTTATTATTTAATGAAGCCCTTTTACAATTTTATAAATCATTTTGATAGATAAATACTCATAAATGAGTTAAGTTTATTGAGAGACAAAATTGAATATAGTTTATTCTCTTTCCACAGACAAATAGAGCATTCAAATTCAATGTTTATAACTCCATTTATAACATACACAAGACAGACACATGGGAGTGAAAAAAAAATTCAGAAATTAGCCTTTCTACTAGCTTAGTGTCAATATGGTGGTTTGCTTATTCTTTATTCTTATCTATTATAAGGTGCTGAGTGTCGTAAGACTATAATTTTACTTGTTTTTCTATTCTTGTATATGTATTAGAACAACCCTTTTATTTTACTATTTATAATAATTTTTATCGTTGATCAAAATAAAATAATGATTTGCTTATCTTATTGTGTAAGTTAGAACATACAAGAAGCATTTTTCTACACTTTGGAGATGGGATAAAAATTAAGGTTTTCACATTTTGAGAGTTTTTAAAAGTCGGAAAATGTTTCTATAAGTGCTATTTGAGTTTCCTCTCTAATTAAATCCTTTTTGTTTTTTTTTTTTTGCTTAATCTTGTTTTGGATGGACATCATCTCCACTTCTTTTATGGGATAACATGGTTGATAGTTTAAAGATGTTATTCCTAACCTTATGAAGTATTTGTTTTTTTCCTTCCCTTTCTATTATTTTATGATTTTGATAATTTGATTTTATATCAGAATCTTTTATAATCAAATTGTCATTTTTTTACTATTTGTATATAATCAAATTGTTATTTTTTTAGTACTTGTATATAGTATGTATAAGTTTTTTATTAGAAAATTCGTATAATAATATTTGAAATGATTTATTATAATGTTGAGTTTGAGACTTCTTTAATAATTAAAATTTTTATTCATATAATAATTTTAAAAACTATTGATTATACACGTTGGATATGACTTAATAGATAATTAACAATTTATTATTCAACAAAAGATATATATATATATATATATATATATATATATATATATATATATATATATATATATATATATATATATATATATATATATTTTTTTTTATATTTATT
>Ga0099825_1002263_pt1 | contig 25488 bp, 12 predicted proteins | sample SiratroredBW_FD_76838 | JGI IMG/M metagenome (GOLD analysis project Ga0099825, IMG submission 76838) | Root nodule microbial communities of legume samples collected from California, USA - Siratro red BW | ecosystem: Host-associated > Plants > Roots > Nodule | place: USA: California | collected... | reverse complement strand
TTTTATTATTTTTTTTTAATTAAAATTTTTTTATTAAAAAATTTTTAATTTAATGTAAAAAATAAAAAAAATTAATCTCAACATAAAAATTAAAAAAAAAAAAAAATTTTAAAAAAAACCTTTTAATAATCTCAAAAAAAAAAAAAAAAAAAAAAAACTACAAACAGGCGACAAAATGATAATATTAGAAGGTAAAGAAAGAAGGTAAGAGAAACGGTTTTGTTTTGGTTGCACGTGTTTGTGAGAGAGGGTGGAGAGAGGGACCTGGGATTTGAGGGCATCGTTGAAATCGACGAGGAACAAGAAGCGGAAAAACTCGTCGAGCGTGAGACCGTTGTTGTCGGAGTCGCATTCGGCGTTTTCTGCGCGCGATTGCAGGACGGTTTGGACGATGCGGTTGGAATCCTCTGCGGTGTAGTCCAATTCGAGTTGGTGGTCGTGCAGAAAGCGGAGGAGTTGGTCGGCGGACATGGAGTCGGCGCCGTCGGCGAAGAGGGAGAATGCGTCCTTGACGTCGGGCGGAGGGGCCTGCTCGGAGACGGCGAAGGTTCTGTTGAAGTACTTGAACATTTTGTAGCTGTAGGTGACGGTGGCCATTGTTACATGCAGTGAATGATTTGAGGGAGGGAAGAAAGAAGAAGATGAAGAAAGCGATGGGCATTAAGGAATGAAAGTTAGAAGTTGGGGATTTTGAGAGACAGAGAGAAGTCCCATAAATGGCTTCCGATTTTACAGGGATCCACTGTTTAGCCACGCTTTTTTTACTCCTAAGGAATATATAAACTCAATTCTTAATTCATTTATATTTAAAGAAAGAATATAAATAAAAAAAATACATACAAAAACTATGTTGTTTCGTATTCTTTAAATTCGCTAAATGACTTTAAGTTTGTTCTCAGGTTAATACTTCTTGAGCAAATTAAATTAATCAGAAATTCTACTCTACCTGAGAGAATTATTTAACCATTCAATAATCCAATTTTACATGTTATAAACATTCAAATAAATTTAAAAAGTGTCAATTAACACATACAAAAGATCATTTTCATGCAACAGTTAATATTACTTAAGTAGAACATTACCACCTCAATTCAAGTGAAAAACAACAACATTGTTTCAAACTAAACACTTAAAATGTTCACTTGAAACCTAACATTCAAGTTTAAAAAGTAATAAGAATGCATTTGTTCTAATTTAGTTATCTCTAGATACCAAATCCTCAATTCTCATGTCAACAAAACTGTATAATCAAAACTGAAATTAAAATAACTTTAATTACTAACAACTTCAATACATAAATTCAACCGTATATTGCATAATTTTCATGTTTAAAACATTTCTATTCAAAAAGATCATTCCAAACTTAATATTTAATTTGGTAAGTCAATCATCAATAGTAACATATTTCAGTTTATAAAAAAGAAATATAATACATAGATAACATATAATAACCAACACAAATCGATTTGATAATTCCCAATGTATTTTAAATCTCAAGAAAAAAACAACAAAAGTAACTTATGTCTAATCCCAAATTATCTTTGTCTGAAATACTAACTCTAATTATCCTATACAAAATTAACCCTCGAGATATAATTTTACCGTATTTTTAACATATGCAATTATACCACTTCATACACAATATGATTATAAAATATTCAAAATCACCTTCGAACCTAATATTTAAATTTCAACTTTTCAAATATGAATTCTTCAATTCATTCAAATCACAAATTCAATCTAAGTTCGTCAAGATATTATTTCACTATTTACTTCTTAAATTGATCCAAGATATAATAATATTCTAAAGATAACTTCCTTATCTTAGTTGATGTGTTTTTCAAGAAATTACTCCGACTTACAAAAATTAGAAGAAACTTAACTTGCTTTGAGATGTCTGATTCATAAATCAAATACATCAATAGACATATTATAGTAGATATTATTAATGTATTTGATTTTCATATTAGATGCAGGAACAAAGTTCTCAATGTAAGAAGTAACACAAGAAAATGAATCTTGACATTTAAAAACTTACTCTAACTTAAATTCTAATAGATTAAAATTAATCCTTATTTCACCATCTTATTGCTGGTATTCTCTATCCGAGAAAATGATAAGAATTAAGTCCAAAAATATTATATGATAAAAGAAAAAAGGAAATGAAAGATATATTTTAGAAAAAGAAACAAAAAAATACATGTGAGGGCTTACATTTGTGCCACGAGGAGTAAGAAAAGATTCGGAATCCTTTTAAAGACGAATGCGGTTTATTTAATATTACTAAAATAGATTCATTCAAAATTATTAAGAGCATACTTTACAAAATTTTTAAAAAAAGTTATTAATTTATATATCAATTGACACAAACTATTTTAATAATTTTCCATTAAACTAAATGTTTTAAATTTAACTTGTAAGTATATAATTGTATTAAATATTTAGAAGATAAAGTTTTATTTGTTAAAACTATATTATCCCAGTTCAAATAAGATTGATGTGTGTAGGGATGACAAATAAAACGTTTTGTAGATATTGTTTGAACTTACCGATTTTGATAAAGAATTTTTACATTAATTCAATATGAGTATGAATAAAAATACGAATAATATCTGATTTTTTAATTTCAGCATGAGACAGGATGAGTATCATATCTTCATTAGGATGAGTATCATGTCCTCATTTCGATATCTATCTCAATTCTCATACCTGATTTTATTTTAAATTACAAAGATATTTTTAATTTATTAAATAATCTAAAAATTATATATATATATATATATATATATATATATATATATATTAATTTTTCTTTGATTCTTAATTTCGTAACTTAAGTATAGACTAGATACTTAATATTTTTGTTCTTTTGTATAATTATTTAACTTTAATTTATTTTTTATTTGATATTTTTAATATTTATATAATTATAATTTTTTATTAATATTTAATATTAAAAAAGATATATTTTAAACATTGAATCTTCGATAACATCATATTTTTTACTATATTTTTTTATAAGAAGTATTTAATTAATAAAATAAACAAATCTATTCTCCTTATATATTATTGGAATAAAATTTTACTATAGAGATAAAGATGAGATGGGCAAAACCCGCACCATCTCTCTCGAATGTCATGCCTAATCGTGTGTGAGTTTTGTTGGAAAAAATAAAATGCGTATTCAAGAATAATTAGGAGCGAAACATCACCCCAAGCTACTATACCATATTCTGAATTTATAAAAGGTTCCAACAAATTTGGACAACACTTCGTGACCAGATCTATAATTATCTTTAACCGTTTGTATAGTCATAAATACTATTTTTTATTTAACCGTTGCATAACTATAAATACTATTTTTTATTCATTTAAATTTTGACTTTGTATCCATTCCATTGAGAAAATAAAAGTCTTTTCTATAAATCTATTATGATCTCGAAACTTGATAATGTCATCTCTTTATTGTGTTTACTTGTAAAAAAAACAAGAAATAAATGAAAAAGGAAACTAGAATAAAATTTATTTGTTATTTGAATGGACTGAAGAAACATAGCGATTTCTCTAAACATATTAGTATGAGTATAAATAAATTCTATAAAAATGTTTTTTACTAATTAAAAGTTAATATTATACTCAAATTTTTTCCTTCTTCATATAAAACTAGTTACTATTTATAAAAGCGTCTTAAGAAATATTAAACCGTTCAAACGAGTGACATTAAAAATCATAAAATTCTTTACTTTGATGACATTTAAAGAGTAAGTTAAACGAAGTAAAACTACTTTTAATGTATATTTTAAAATATAAATATTTTTTTTAGAAGAATTAGATGAGAAAATGAAAGTGAATTATTTCTTAAAAATAATTTAAAGTGGAGTGATCTGTAAAAAAGTTGCAAGATAAAAGTAATTCTAAACATTTCATGTTGGAAATGCTATTTATTCCTCTTCGTTCACCTTTTTTTTTTTAATTCTTTAATAGAAAAAATAGTTTTGATAACACATTTATTACCATGGCATAAAATCCTATACCTCAAATACATTTTATTAATATAATTAATAACCAATCAGTTCCTCTTCTCTTTTCATGGCAGCAGCCATGTGTTTCTCACAATTTTTACAACGAAAAAAAAGTTTATTTAAGTGCTTTCTTTATAACATTGTATCTCACCATCACCTCTTCAAATGCCTCTTTTCCAATCACAAGTTAGGTTCCTAAAAGAAGATTATATGAAAAAACACATTCCCAAGGATTAGGAAGATGACTACCCATTACCCATTTGACCAGTAATATTTGCCCTACAACACCAGGAAGTCACTAAAATATCAATATATGGTGTAAGGTTTTTTTTTTTTTTTTTTCCTTCGTAACTTTTGTTTAATATGGTTAGAAAATTAATATATTTGTTTGTTTGAAAATAAATAATCATTGGTAATTACATTTATTTGTTTCAATATAATAGAATTATATTTAAATTTAAATAACCTGATAAGATATTTGTTGCATATTAAAATAAAATTAACTGCATATGAAAAAGCATTGATTTTTTTTTATTTTCACTAAATATTCTAACATTCCTTAATGAGTTAAATAATTTTTTATTACAATATACTTTTGCAAATTTTGTTCTCTTTAATCTTCTATAAGGACTTCCTTAGAGAAGATATATATTTGTTTTCACTAGCCATTAATAAAAGAATTTATTTAGATTTTTCACTAAAATAGTAATTCAGTTTCAATAGTATTAGAATGAAAAAAAAAAATTATCAATATGAATAAGTTGTATCGGAAGAAAGAGTTCTCCTGGTGCACAATTTTAATGAGAATAAAGGAAAAATAAAGCAGTCGAGAAAGATAACTTTAGTAGAAAATAAAAATAAAGAAAGTCGTATTAGTTGAACATAATTTTAATTAATATGAAATTAAAGTTTAATTAAAATCGTTTCATAACAATAAGAACTGAAGTGTTATACATAAAGGTGCAGACAGGAAAAGATCTGAAATCATACTTACCATAATGTAACAACTTCAATTATTTTTCTATTACACTAAAGTTGTCTGACAGTGACAGAAGACTTCAATCTTGTCTCCCTTTCGTTGTTCACATGTTAATATGACCATGTAATTTGAACCAAAAAAGCTGCAAGTGGTCAGAATCTTATTAATACCCAAAAGGAAAATTCAAGAACACATAAATGATTTTAAGAAAAACAATAAAGAGAAAAGGAAAAGTGGAGCCCAATTACCCACCCTTGCTTTCATTGACTATTCAAACTCTCGTCAAAACAAAGTGTAAAAAGGCAATAATGATGCCAAAATAATGAACACCACTAAATTATTATCACTGATTAATGAGGAGAAGCAGTTATGTGTTGAAAGCATGCAATGTTACAGATGAAGGGTATATTTTCTACAATTCATTCAAACTGAAATCGCATCAAGAGCTTTACAGATTTAAATTTCTCTCCCTTTTTGTTGTATAAAGGCACTGAGCGAAATCCATGTTTTAACTCTGACACTGGTAAACATGTCTGCCCAGCAAAGTCATCCTTTCCCTGATCTTTGTCCTTCACTTGTATCAGAAGCAGTGCAAGCTCTGGAACACTCAAAGAGAATTCAAATTCTTCATTCCACACAGGAAACCAGTTGTCCATCATCACCTTTGTTTTCTTCTTTGCAACATCACCAGGCATTCCAATAATTCGGATCTGTCATACAGGTTCGAATCAAAAGTTCAGAACCTAAGAGTATCTGATGAAGATCTCATTTTGATAAAGATATGGCCTTTTATAAGTCAGAAAGTTTACTAGCCTATTTTACAAGATTAAAAGTCTATTTTTTAAGATTGAATTAGGTTTAAAAACAACATCACAGTCATTTTAAAGTTATTGGACTTAACGAATTACCGGTTATGTTATCTGAGTCATTTTAAAGTTATTAGACTTATCGAATTACCGGTTATGTGACTCTTATCGGACCATCCTATCCAACATTTGAAGGAAAAATATTAGACCTCCTAAGTTTATTGAGAAGTGTTGCTTAATTATCCAATTTACCTTTGTGAAGAAGTCTGGCGGAGAGAACTTATCAAAGTGTGTAGGACTGAAATCTGAGCTCCATCCATGTCCCATGTATACTTTAACCTGTTATTGGACATTACAACATAACATTCAAACATCACCTAACAGAAGAATGTGCATTGCATAATTGAATGATAAATGGTTACCTTTAATGTCTTCTTTTTCACTGACTGTATCCTTGTAGGATCAAACTCATTGCCACATTGATACTTCTGCATTAGAATTTGTGGTTTCTTCACATAACCACATCCTCCATTTGCCCTGAACAGCCCCTGCATCAACCAGAGCGATTTGCCATGGCCCTGTTGGGGAAGAAAAATGGTAGAATTGTAGAAGGTTAGAATTCTTGGCAAAACGAAAAAATTTATTTGTTTGAAAAAGTTAGCCTTGGTCATAGTTCCCTAACCTGCATATTGAAGGCAACCATCTGAGCCCCATACATCCACCCAATATGTGGCTTGAAATTTGTGGATTTGACACGCATTGCACTCGGGTAAACCCTGAGGATATTTTTCTGTGTGAACCTGGGAAGAGTAAAAGCTTGAATCAGAAGAGTCACAGGATAACTACCTAGGCCTAGTATAAGTGTTAACTGTTGAAGAAAATAACAAGAAAAGATGTGTAATGAAATTCATCCTTGTAGCTGAAACTATAAATTACGGGCATGTTTGGCTAATTAGATGCAGTAAATGCTTTTAAGAGAAAATAAATTTCTCTGAAAGTCAATAAATAGCTTATACACAAGTTAAAGTCGGTTTGGATTACTTTTTTCTGTACCTAAGAATATCTGTTCCATGCGATTCTGAAGCCTTTTCAAGAGTTTTCTCACTCCAACTTAGGCGTCTAACTTCACCTTCAGTTCTCAATTTATCCTTCAGGCAACCCTTCAGTTTCCTATTATGGATAGTAATTATGCTTTTGTAATCAGGTGAACTCTCCAAATATGGTTTGTGGTCATATTCGCTTGCACTTACGCTTCCCTCATCACGATCACTGCCATTCTGCTACACACAGAAACAGTAACATCAGCCATCAAAATCAATAATTTTAGAGCTGAAATTTGATACACTGTAGAAGGTTTTACACTTGTAAATAATTAGAAATTATCTCCAATAACATTAGCATTACAAAATTTAACAATTTTCAATTATATGAATGCAAATATCTTTGGCTCACTGTGTCCTCAGTCTCTACTTCGTTCCTACTGGAGTTTGGAGATGCATTTCCGAATGATTCCTCTTCAGATGATTCACTTTCATTCAGCATAGGACTGTTGCCGTTGTCCTTGATTTGGTTGGACTGAAAACGTTCTCTTGGGGGTTTGGTGGATATGATAACTCTATTTTTCAGTGATTCTGGTGAAGGGAATTCTGTTAAGCATTCTTCCCCAGGGTAATAAAGCACTTCCCCAAATATTTGAGTTACCATCTGCAAGCCATGAAACCATGATAACAAAAGGAAAAAAAGTAAACCAGAATTGTATCAACATTCATAAATGAAAGTGGATGCTTACTTCTGCAAATTTAGCTCGAAGATCTGTTGTAAGATGGTCTTCTATGGTTATGATCACTGGGTACTCAGATGCAACAAAAGCATATTCCTTTATGCACTCTAGACATTTCACCACTGAGACTGGGTTGGTAAGAGTCCTGCATTGGTTCCATCAATCAAGAAAAATCAAATAAGTATGCTTTGTCTTATATCAATCAAGAAAAATCAAACGAACTTGATAATTAACTTCATGTACCATCCATGATCTACTTTGATATCATCCTTATTGCAAGTTGGCCATAAATCAAGTTCGATGACACGCACGCCTTGTTTCAAAGCCTTTATGATTGGCTCTTCACTGCAGTCACTGCTGAGCTGATTCCCTGTCAAATAGGAGTTATGGCCTGTATATATGAAGTAATGTGCCAACGGAGCACCCATATCATGATGTACCTGGAATCACATCAATTCTATGATTTTAGCAAAATAAGGCTAAAACCAAAACACAAGAAAGAAGAGCAGGAAGCAAAGATGAAACTTTTGATGGTAAAGCTACATAAATTGAAGACTAATATAGAAGTGAAATGAGTTTTTTCAGTAAACTTACATTAACTACTGAATAGATTAAAATCAGTCCTTTGGGTATAAGATTGGATTTGAAATACAATCAAGTACCCAAAAACTTCTCTTCCCCATGGTGACCAAACATGAATTGAAGAGCTCACCTGGTCTTTCAAGGGACCATTGAAATCGTTATGAAGCAAAAATCGGAAGAGCTCGTCCAGGGTGATCTCATGTTCTGTCTTGTGATCAACCTTATCAGTTTCTTGAAATGTCTTTCTCTCCTGCAAAACCTTCTCAAAAACTTTTTCCGAATCCGATGAGGTGTAGTGCTCTTCACCCTGGTGCTCCACCATGAAACGGTGTAGCTGCTCCACGGACATGTGGGACTCTCCTCCTGTGAACTTCGAAAACGCCTCCTCAAGGTCTTGAGGTGGAACTGGCTCCATGACCTTGAACTTTCTGATAAAGAACAAGAAACTTTTGTATTTGTTGTGGGTTGCCATGTTGTTTCCCATTCTTTGTGCCTCTCAGTCTAGGAGATTATGGAACAAAAACATGCATTTATAATATGTGGACTGACGATCAGACTGAGAGAAAAAAGCAAGAACCTTCTAAGAATCCTCTCTCCTTCTCCGCTAACTGCTTCTGCCTTCAAAGTACGTACCTGATAGAATATAAATGTTCATACTGTTCAAGAGTGACCATTATTTTTCTTTTGGCAAAGGCCAAAATGAAACTGATTTAGAATTTAACTCTGTCTCTGCTAGATTTAGATCAATCAATATTTTTTTTCACATATTCATATGAAATTTAACGACTCTACTTATAATTGTCCACTTTATCTGAGAGTCGCGTACACAAAACACGCATAGGGCGTGTAGCATCTGGTTCACTGCATTAACAATATATTATGCAGAAAACACGACTACATTGACTTGAGAAAAGAAAGAGACTAAGAAGGTTTCAAAAATTACGCACATGTTTCTCTTTTCAGGCAATATATATATTTGTACACACACCACATGAGCATATATCATCGTATAAATGTATTCAATTGTTGTAGTTTGTTTTAAGTTTAGATGACTTTTCTCTTTATCTCTGACATTTTGCTTTACTTTACTTTCATTATCAGTTTTTATATTATAAAACTAACCGAGGCTTTGTGCTGAGCATCTTCCTAATGAGGCTTTTCCGAATATAGTGCGGATAGTTTAGCAACGTTTGGTATTGATATGAATAGATATTTTGTAGCGTTTTGTAGTTTATGCATTATATACGCTATAGTCGGACTCCACTGACATTATTCATATTCCAATGCCTTTATTAGATTCTCATCTTGAACGTGATCATGAACGACTTTATGTTATTTTATTTTATGTTCCATCTGAATACTATTTTTAATTTGTCTTCATCTTCTACACTTGATTTCTTTGCATGAGTTGGATAATGAACATAACGGATCTCATGCACTAATCAGATTAGTTGGTATGACCTCACTAATCATAAACTTTTTGACTTAAACAATTTGTATTAATTAATCTGCATGCTCTATAATCTATGCACAAACACTATTAACTTCCATGTGGATAACTCCAACTTGGATAAAATAAAATTTAATAAAAAGATCCCACTTTCGAAGGCCATCATGAAGACACTGCTACCTGTGCTATATTTATAACCAAGCAAAAACAAAAGACATGAATTAGGTATATACGTAAAATTAATACTATGTACCTATATTTTACAATTATTTACAAACCAAAGTGAAGTGTTATTAAACCATGATCACGATCCCCTTCTAAAATGTGGGCAAAGAACCACAAATGATAATGGTGATAGTAACATTCTTTCAGCTTAAGTTGTCAGTGAGGTGAGTCCACTTGGAACAAGTTGATAACAACGAGACATCTTGCATTATGCTTAAGGATTCATGTCAACGATTCTAAACTTTGTTAGATTGATGTTTTACACTGTCAACTCTCTTCTTCTTCCCTTCCTGAACCCTTCTAGGAAAAACCACAGAGAGAGGATTTTTGAGGGAGTAGAGGTCGATGGAGAGATTTCAGATTTGCTTTCATTATTCATCAAATCGCTGAATCCTGAATTTGGCTTGATTAGGTGATTCACCATCCACAATTTGATTTGCTGCTGCTAAATCATAGTCCTCAATATGGAAGTTGATTTGGAATGGAATTTCATATCAAGTGTTTGAAGGAATTTAAGATGGTTTTTAACGTTATGCATTGATAGTAACTTGTTTTAGTATGTTGCGATAGCGACTGGATCAAGTGATATATGCTTGATTTCTTTGAAGTAAAGTCTTACGTTGGAATCTTCTATGTTGAAAAATTCTATACAGAAAAAGTTAATCTGGTTGTATTAATAATCTTGTTTTTATTGCATGTCCTATTAGTCCTAAGTCAAAAAACTAATTCTAAAAGACACTGCTTCAGGAATTATACCTTATCCATTTCTTTTGTATAATGACCATTTAATGCATGAGTGAATTATCTACCACAAATTTGTAACATATATCTCTAAATACGCACTACATAGAACTTGCGTATGTAATTGAATTGCCATCTGAATTGCATATGCTTAGCACCATTCACTTCCTGTAAAGAATGTAGAGAAGGGTTTACCTATCACTTTATCAGTGCTTGGTTAATAGTGAAAGAATGCGTATTAATAATTACGATCATCATGCTTCCCATGTAGACCAATCAAAACATCACAAGTTGTTTCGTGCTTTATTCATGGATCTCTTCATGGGGTTACAGTTATAAAAACTGCATATATGCCACAGAAAAATCGAATCCTCTCTCGAACTGCACATTCAGCAATTGCAAATTGTCCAAGGGATTTATTTGCAGCTTCATATTTCTATGTTCACCCCCTTTTTTTCATTCTTTCATCAATTTCTTTCTCTCTTTTTTTCTTCTATCTGTACACTTTATATTTGTGAAAAATCATTTAGCCTAAAACATTATCATCTATGTTAATTCTCACATGACATACAATCAAATCAAAGTATAATAAATTCTTCAAACGTTTATTGAGATCATGAAGAGATAGTATATTTACAATACCTAATAATTTTTCCATATTTGGAATGTACCATTTGTTCTTTCCTTTATTTTTAACCTCAAAATCCCTTTTTTGTGCAGAAAGCATTGGAACACTATGATCTTGAAGATTAGCAATTTGGGTTGCCTTCCTTATGTAGTACCATACCATAATAGAGGTATTGTATACGTGAAAGTTTAACCCTCCTTTTTCCATATAAGTTAGCTTACTTTTATAGCCCAAAGTGGGGGATGTAAGGGGTAAAGTATGAATCTTTGGAGCTAGATTTGGTGATGAGAACTTCAAAATTTAAGCAAAGTGGACCAGGTGAACTCGTGCACTTTATTAAACTAGGTATTCATGATTCAGTTCATGTTATAAATGTGACAATTCATTCCAAAAATTAATAAATCCATATAATGTTCTTCTCTCACATTATAGCTCAAAGATATCCTAAAAGAGGAACAAAAATTGCAGAGTAAAAAATTACACGAACGGACAAAGAGCAGAGTAGATCGAAATTCGAATCTGAAACGAATCACGGAGCGAGTGAAGTCGCGTGTGCGTCACGCGCGACGTTGGCGGCGGAGTGGTGGATCTGGAAGGCGCCGGAGAAATTGGAGTTGAGATCGGAGTAAAGAGAGAGGACCTTGGAGATGTTGCCGTTGAGCTCCTGAATGAGAGACACGTTCTTCACCATGTTGTGGCGGAGCCTCGAGTGTTGATTCTCGTTCACCTCCTCGATCAGGCGGCGGTTGCGGTCCAACATCGACTGCACCTCGTGGAGGACGTCGTCGACCGCCGCACACACCACGGGGTCGCCGTCAACGCCGTCGTGTTCAGTGGCGGGGGAGCGGCGGGAAGAATCGCTGTTCATTGGGGATTCTGTGGTGGATTAAAAGGAGGCAAAAATATATATTTATTTTTCTGTCGGTTTAAATCTACATCATATGATTGGTGTTGGATTGATAACATTTTTTTAAAATAGTTTTTGTGAAAATCATTTTGTATGTGTTACTCTTTATTATTTTGTGTAATATATTTATTTTAATTTTAATATCTATAATATTGTATTCATTTGAGTTATTCTCTTTAATATATTATAAAGAACTAAAAACAAAATTCTCACATATTCGGAAAAAAAAATTGAAAAACCGGGTATTTACTAAGGAATAATAATTTTTAAAAACCAAAAACAAGTAAGCATATAATATGTGAAAAGAAAAGTATTTTTTAACAGTGGTAATAACAATTTAACTTGGGAAAAAAATGATAAGATGAGAACAAGTGTAAGAACAAAAAATATTACCACTAGTTTCTCTTGAAACTTTTTTAATGCAATAAATAAATTGAAACTTTTTTAATGCAATAAATAAATGGTTGATTGTCAAATTCTATGTTTTTCCTTCTTTATTTTAAAACATAGAGAAAGAACATTAACAGAATTTGACAATGGGAATCCAAGGGTGAAAGGATGGGATTGTTTAAAAAAAATGTCTTCATGGATATTTGGTCAACTTTTAGTGAAATATTTGAGTTAATATTATTTGATGTTTTTCTCTTTTTAGTTTTGTCTCACTTATACTTTTTTTCTCTCTCTTAAAATATAAATAAATAGGTTTTTTAAAATATTTGTTTATCATCAACTGATGATGATATGCTAAAGGGTTAATATATGTTTTAGAAGTAATTGATTTACTTTCTTAAAATATCACTTTATTTTTTAAATTTTTTTCCAATACTTTAAAAAGTATTCCTTAGCGGTGGTGACTTCATTATGAGTGATATGTATAGAAAAAAATAATTCAAAATTAAAAATAATATAATAAATAATTAAAATACATTGTTTAACATTAATCAAGACAATGCGAAGTAGGTAAAAGGGATATCAAGTAAATGAATTTTAATCTTAGTGAAATGAGATGTCTTAAGGTTAGGTTAAAGGATATAATATGGAAAACATATATTCAATTATCTAGGTTAGGCAAAGGAAAAAAAGTATATAAAATCCACCTTATTTTTTAAATTCATTTTAATATTTTTTTAAATGAATGATGTATTATTTTATTTAATATATTTTAATTTCTATAATACATATAAAAGTGAAAAAATAGCAAAAATAAATAAATAAATCATAACACAAAGAACTTTAATAACTAAATCATAATTTTAATTCAATCATAAAATTTTAGCTTTATTATTTAGTATTTGTCAAAAAAAAATTATTTGATAAGTAAATGAGAGAGTTAAAAGTTGATAGAATATAATAATATCGTTTTACGTTAAATTCTAAAATTATAATTAGAAAACAAGACAGGTTTTATTCTTTATTATTTAGAATTATTATTTTTTTATAAAATTTCAAATCTTTTCCTTTATCTTCTCTCTAGATATTCTTATCAATATTTTTTTTATTCTTCCTCCGAATCTACAAATTAGAAGATAGTCCAAAATAAGATTAATTTAATTTAAATTGAAATTTATTTTTACTAAATTTTTCTTTTCTTTTAGGATTTTAAACTTTTTTTTTTTTTTTTTTAATTTTTTTTTTTTTTTTTTAACATGTTACTTTTGGTGAAACGCATGTATGATTAGAATAAAACTTAAGAATAATTTTTAACATGAATATATCATGTTTGTTTCTTAGGTTTAACATTTTGAAGAAAATCTAGAGACCTTTAAGCATTTCCAACTCATTATTTTTAATCTAAGAGTAGATTCTTTGAATACCAGAACATTTTTAAGTGAGAGAAGTTAACACTAATTTTAATTTATGTTATGACAGTGAAAAATATATTAGCACAAGGGTTAATTATGAATTGGATTTAAATGTTGATGAAGTTGTTAGTTTTGAAAAGTTTTTCTGAACTTTAGATTTAGATTAGAAATTCAAATGGTTGACTTGTTTGAAATTAAATTTATAATAGGAATTACTAATATAATTGAAGTGGTATTTCATGGTGCTGGTGAATTTTTTGTGTTGATGATGTGTAGCATTTGTATGGTTGATTTCATGATTTTAGAAGATGAAATTTGGTTTCTTATTTGATTCCCATGTTTTAAATTATTATGGGAATTTGAATTAATTGGACCAATATAGCTTGAATTTAGAGTATAACTAATATGAAAATAGTTTGCAATAAAAAGAATAAATTTTATTCATTTGGACCTATTATTGTGTTGATTTCTATATTTTATATCATTACGAGAATTTGAAATCAAATAGACCTATATAATTTGAAGTATAACGAATATGAAAATAGTTTGAAATAAAAGTTATTATATTTTAATTATTTAGAATTATTTTCTTGTATGTTGATATCTGCATATGTCCACACTTTAATCACTTGGTATATAGGTAGTAAGAATTGAATTATATCTTAGTACTCTTTTAGTTAAGCAATGTGATTTATAGTTTAAAAGAAAAATAAATCCTATCAATAGTTTTTATGTTTAGAAAAATATCACTCAAGTATTGGAAAGTCGATAATATGACAATCCATCCACTTAAACAAGAGAATATTTATTTTGAGAAAATTATTACTTAAACAATGATACCTTACATTTTGTAGTTTAACGTTTTGTTTGTTTAATTTCTATTTATAGAATATGTAGTATATGAAAATAATAAATATGTTATATTATTTCATTAATTATATCAGATTTAAATGTGATTTATTTATATGAATTGGTTGTGATATATTATGAAAATTAATAGTTATGATATAGATACTATTAAGTTTTACAAATTATACAAAAAAGTATTAAGTTGGAGAACCAAAAACATAAATTTTACTCGTAATTCATAGTCCAAATATATAAAAAGAATCACGTGTTAAAAATTTGATTTAAGTTTCAGTACACATTAAGAAGTTATCAATCATTCAATAAATACGTAAGTCTACCCTATTTATGACTGCAAGGTAGAACACATAGATGCTGACATGTATCAATATTGAATTTAACATAAGCTTGGAAGTTGCCGAATCTTGTTTGTTATGGTTGAATGAATATTATATTGATGATGAATTTAAGATTTTATGAGACAAATTTTAATACTCAGTGAAAATGATGATTGATGTTGTGATTTTGGGTGAGATAAAATTTAATAACATATTATTTGATGATATTGTATTATGATCTTTTTTTTTTTTTTCAATTCTTTATTAGCTTACTTTGTGTACTTCCTGTTTTGATCTCTATGATGGTTATGCTGTAACAGGTAAATGGTGCACAAAGATGGTGCAAATACATAACACTATGTGAACCGAATTAGATGAACCTGGTTTTGTAAATCTATTATATATATATATATATATATATATATATATATTAATTTTATGTTATTGATATGTATTTAATTATGGTATAAATTTTAGGTAATTTCTCTTTTAGTTTAAAACAATTCAAACTTTCCTTTTTTACTACAGTTTAAAACTGGTAGAAAGTGTAGAACTAATATTTATGTTGTGAAATAAATGTTTTCAACTTTCACACCTACCAAACAAATTTTTTAACTGTGTCAAAGGAAGACCATTACAGCATCAATTAAGAGTAGTGCACAAAACTTAACTCATAACTAAGATTACCATTTTTTTTTCATATAATGAATCAATGATTAAAACTCAAAATTACAACAATTACAAGGACAAAAATAACAAATACATCTTCCTTAATTAACTATTTATTCTTAAACAAATGCATATTTTAATTAATAAAATTAATGGATCATTTGACTATGTGAACATTTGGTGTGGAAGGAAAAGTCTCAGTAAAGAGATGGTTCCTTCTCTCACAATCATCCACATGCCATGCAAATTTTGAAATGCGATATCATTTTATATATTGTATTTACATTTTACGAAATCTTTGGCCTTTGGTCAACACGCATTTAGTAAAATATGACCATGTCTTATACTCTAATTTTCTAGAAAGTAATTCACATATTTTGAAAATAATACAATACTAGTCTTAATCAACAATTTTATAAAGTAAGGAATTCAGTTTAAAAAATAAAATAAAATGTGGAGTTCTGATTACTATTAAAATTTGAAAAATCAAATTTGAACAAATTCGAAGGGTCTAGCGTATTTTATTTTATATATCATACTTTCCATTATATTTTCCTTAAAAAATGAAGAGGAGTTGAATTTCTGAATGTCTTAATTTTTTTTTTCAGTTTTCAAAACTGCTTCTTAAAAAAAATAGACCGTGAGAGTTGAGAAAGATGTGAAAGAAGAACATGAGTAGTAAAAAAGAAAAATCCAAAATAACTTAGAGTTGTCCTAGTCTTTTATTTAGAAATGGAAAAGCATATATATATGTATATATGGAACTTATTTAACAATTTTTGTAGGATAAACAAATATTCAGCCTACATTTATAAAAGCATGTTTCTTTCATAGCTTTTCAACTATTTTTTTTAAAATAAAGAAAAAAAAAACTATTTTATAAAACACAATGGTAAATATTGATTCAAAAATCAATAATTGAAATTGTAATTAATTTATATATTATTAAATATATATTTCTAATTATTGGTTTCTTAATTAACCGTTGTGAGTATATTTTATTTTCTAAACTAATATCCTTACTTTACAAAAGTTAATTCGATCCTTTATATAAAATTAAAGCAATACAACAACCTATTAAGAACCAAGTGGTATATTTGGCCTAGTATTAACATGCTTATCATTTTGAGAGCATGCTAAATTTTTCACAACATTATTTTGTTTTAATTTTATAAATACTAGTAGAAAAACCTATAAAAATTATTTTTTAAACTGCGCTGAAGAAGAAGACAAAATTAATTAATCATAGGTATGTGACTGGTAAAGACAAATCGGAGCATGTGATCACATGCGTTCAATCTTTGCTTTCCACCATGCGCGCTCATGGCACAAGTATTGAAAATTGAAATCACCCACAACCAATTCTTTGACCTATGCACCTTTCGTTTATTCGATGTTAGATCTCCACATCAGGGGCACGTGTCAATCTCTCAACACAGATTCATTTTCCACGCAATTCATGGTTCATACCGAATCACCCTCTCAACGCCCCCATATAAAAGACATTGAAACGAAGAAAATAGTTTGGGTGTGACCCTTGCCGCGTTAGGGAGAGAAAGAAAAAGATAGTCTTAATCTTTGTGTGTTTAAAGTTCTAAGCTTTCTAATTCTGTCTTTCTTTTAAGGCTTTTCCTTCATTTTTCTTGTGAATTACTTTCTACCAAACTAAACACAATAGTTTTGAAGCACATAAGAGAGTGTTGGAATCAGAAAGAAAGTTAAGTTATCAACAACATCATGGGTTTTTCAAAGGAAGAGAAATCCAAAAGGGTATTGAGGGGTGTGAAGATTGTGTTCTTCTTAATCACAATGGTTTTCTCACTTCTTATTTTGTCTGCTCCAATTCTATTGGTCATTGCCGATGCACTTGTTCCTTCAGCTCTTCTCTCAGCTTTTTCCACCTCTTCTCTCTTCTCCCATTTTCAGAACTACCATTTTGGATACTCTCTCATTGACATACCCCTTCTATCTATTGGACGATCACTTCTCATCTTATGTAAGTACTTCCATTTCTAAATACCCTTTTGAATTTTAAGCTTCATCAAACTTTTCTAAAGTGGTTTCAGTATTATTTTCCAATTAAAAATTGAATTTTTCTTTCGTAATGGTTTAATGTAAAAGAACATTTTTTAGATAAAATTTCTAATTGTGATTAGAGAAAGATACCAAAGGTGTCTAATTTTGTAGCCAAAAGCAATATTCTGATTGATTCCGATTGGTGGGTATTGTGCAGGTGTTTATAGTTTTTGTGACGGGCCAAAGCTTTCACGTGGGCCTTATCTGGGAGTGACCATGTTATGCTCAGTGATGTCTCTGATATTTGTTTGCTTGAAGGTTATTTACGTGTTTAGCTACGACACAAGTGTTGAAGAAAGAGGATTCGGGTACGATAGAGGCTCCCAGATAAGTCTCTTCGTGTGGTCGTGTTCTTTGGCAGTGGGACATGTGGTTGTTGCCTACAGAACAAGTTGCAGAGAAAGAAGGAAGCTTCTGGTTTACAAGATTGACATTGAAGGTGTAAGAGCTTGTTCTTCTTCTTACTTTATGTCAGAAAAAGATGAAAATGATATTTGTTTGTTTTCTTGTAAATGATTGACCTCCTTGTACATCACATGATTTTATTGAAGAAAATTTCGAAATGGTTTTTCCTTTCTTCATTAATTGAGTTCAATTATTTTTTAAATAGTGGAGTTTAATTTTGATCCATGAAAATTTATGTGATTATTTACACTTCAATGTATTTTAATTAAATACTTTTACATATCTTATCATTACCAATCACTGTCGTTTCATAACTCAACCCTCTAGTTTTCTTCATCAAAATTAATGAACATTTTCTTTTTCTTGTTTCAATGGTACATGGATGATGATAGGTCAAAATCACCATCATTTTATTCCTTGTACATGATATTTTAGTTGAAAATTTTGTATTCATTGTTTCTTTATTTATGTTTACAAATTTTTATAGAGGTCACCTATGTGAATAAAAATATTAGGGCTGGACATGCATGGAATCCAATGCAAAATTATCTAAATTTTAGATTTAAACAGTTAGATTAAAATTAAATTTGAATTTATACGTAAAAAAATTAGTTTAAAATTTTGTATATCCAAATCTAATCATTACATTGGACTTTAAATCTAAATTCATATTTTTAAAAACAAAATATTCTTAATGTTTATATATTAGTTTGATGTTGATTTTAAAATTGATATTTTCTTTCATATTTCGTAAAATTTACAAATAATTAATAATCTAAAAAAACTAGTTTTTATATTTGGTAGTGTTATATTTTAGTAAAAAAATAAATATACAAAATTAATATGTATGCTTCCTAGCAACAAAATAATTTAGTTAGGTTTGTCCAATATTTTATTTATGTGAGTATACAATAATTAAAAACAATGATCACAGATTAACATACTTTTTCATAATAAAGTCATTTATGAACTGTTTTAATATATATATATATATATATATATATATATATATATATATATATAATAGCTATATTATTTAATTATGATTTATGTTTGAATGATTTTATTTATTTTTTAATTTTATGCCGGATTCTTTTATGATACGTTTAAATACTTTTAATTTTATTTTATAATTTAAAGAATAAATAAATATTTTATTTAAGTAAGATATCTTAACATTAGTCAAATTTAGACAAAGATACTAATACATAAACACATATTTGACAATTAATATATCAATAAATAAAAGAATTTCATATTAATATTTATCCTAATAATAATAATTTAAATTCTTAATTATAATAGAATAAATAGATAAATAAAGTGAGCGTATCTCATTTTGTACACACACCCGTAAAAGTTAGAGATGTTAAAGTAAATGAATCTCGGTTACATGGATTAGTTCAACACTGATTAAATTAAAAAGGATCAGCTTAATTTATGATGACAAAAAATTTCAATCCACTGCGAATTCGTGGAATGATTTACTAAATTTAAAAAATATATAAAAATTAATAACATTTTTATTGATGACTTCAAGGATGAAATCGTACTAAGAAATCAACATAATAAAAATCACGGTTCTGAGATTATGAAAATAGTGACGCTTATAGACCATCACAAAAAACTGTAATTATGAGATAAATTAATTAACATGAAGATAACGAATATGTTGTCATATTCTTATTCAAAAAAGAAGACAAAATTCCTGGGTAAACTAAAAATCCTCGTACCAGAAATCCTAGTTATCAAATTGAAACCTGGTCAAAATCATTTCATTTTCCATCATCCCTGAAATGGGAGAATACAATTATATATCACAAAAAAAGGAGCAATGCAAACCATTTGATCCAAATCAGAATACTTCTTCCATGTCACAAGTTGCCAGCCAAAAGGAGAAGAGGAGACCATATACTCGTCATCAAGAATTGCCTTGATCTCATCATGAAACAATGTTGGTGTGGCTGGAATTTTGAGCTTACAAGAAATGGCTCAGATACCTGCGAAGACTGCTGCTGACAACATGTGAGGCCCAAAGGTAACTGTCCAGATTGCATATAGGAACAATTGTGGTATGTGTCATGTGACAGATACTTGGGGCACATTAGAATAGGTTGAACAACCTGCAGAAATAGATAGTGAAAACATAAGGCTTTTGATAAGGAAGCATTCTAATAGGTACCTTGATAAAGAAGCAAATCTTCCAAATGTGTACATGACTAATATTAATGTGATTATGTCCGAAGGTTGGTCAAATAAAGAGAAAAAATTCCTGAGATCTCCATCATGCTACTAAGTACCATATAAAAGATTATTTACCATAATGTTTAGTCCTAATGTAAAGCATGGCATACTCACATCAAAATTTTGGGTATATTGAACATTAGTAAAAAGTTTACTTACTGCAACTTGAAGCAAACTCATCCAACTTGAAAACAATAGAAGTGGTTAGCAAATGATGTAGCTAAATCTTAAAACAGTAGAATATACTGTAGAATCAACAAACAATGACAGGAGATCAATGCTTTTTTAGCCGTTTCACCCTCTGTTTCCCATATACCGAGAAATTGAACGTGACTGAAGAAAACTAAAAACTAATGTGCATACATTCAAGAACGAACAGTCTTATATATACATCATCGGTGATGCAATGTATGAAGGACTTTCTGCTGGACCAGCTAGCAGAATTCTAGTATGTGAACTTAGCAACATACAAAACTAAGCTGTAATAACATGGCTTCTCTCCTACATGACTCCTAAGCAAATAACCTAAATTGTGATTGATAATCTCACTTGGACAATCAACTCAGGAAAATGGCGAAAAGAATTGCAAGTGTGCCATACAAGGATAGGGGTCTCAGTTTTTGCTTCCAACGGATATTTTCCTGCATCGACTGCAATACAAGATTAAAGGGTAACTCCCAAGAGATGTATACGTAGTAGTTACACTTAACACACATTTTTTCTCTTTTAATGTGTATGTGTAAGTTGTTTACATAAAAGCTTAACTTATCAGCTATGTGGTAAAAATTTTGCCATTACTTAAGCATAGATACTGTGGAAAGATTGCAAAAGAAGGATTAAACTACTATAACAAACATTCCTTCTCAGCTTATGGCACAAAGAGATACCTCACACATACATAGCAGTAATTTAGAATATTATTGAACATAAAATAAACAAAACATGTTGCTTGACCTTGTGCTTGGCAATCTGTTCGCTGACCTCCCTTAAGTCACCTTTGGTGAAAATTAATGCCACATTTCCCTGATTAAAGAAACAAACTTAAACATTAAAACTGTCTTCAAAATTTAATGAAATTGCTTCACTTTTACTATTATTATTACTATTATTATCAAAATTATTTTCTGGTACAAGACTCCAAAACAAGGAAGCAAAGTTACCACAAGAAGGGGGACAAGGTTAAGGAAGGCCTTGTTGCCAGTCTTCTGAGCATCCAAGATGATAGAACGTTTCATCAGGGAGTTCTTTCCCATCACCACAACTGAATCAGCATTGAGTCCCCTCCGTATGCCTTGAAGCTGGTTTGAACCCACATTGTCCGATGAAACCACCAGCACCTGACTGTACTCTCTTAGAAGCTTCAACATCTTTGCATCATAAGCTGCCTTAGCCAGTTTCCCCGCCATTGTTGTTAATCACTATAGCTACAAAAAACGACTGGGCTCAGTATAAGTTGTCAAAAATTTCATCGCATAAGAGTTGGTTATTATTAGCGTCACTATTTAGCTTAGCTAAGGAAAACAAGGTACTTACTTTTAAAAATCATAATTAGGGTGATTATTAATAGGCTGGCAATGTAAAGATTTTATACTAACATCTTAATAAAATTGTACTCGTAAAAAATCTCTGTTGGGAATTGGTAGCATTCTTCTAACTAGAAAACATGACTGAAGAAGTAAAGCAAATGGAAGATATGATGATCCATACAAAGCCAGTGTGCAGATTCTCTACTTGTTTTTTTTGTATTGTCCCTCTACTTTGCCTTCTTAAAATATCAAAATCAGTGTAACTTGGAGGCACAGTAGAGAGACAGTACAAAAACAAAATAGAGAATCCAAATTCTACAAAGCCTACTTGATGGTTTACAAATCACTGAAAAACTATGTCTGGCAAGTAAGAACAAACATCAAATTCATTCTAAAGTATTTGACTGAAGCATATAACAGCCAGAAACATAGTATGAAATCATGCATCAGCTACTATGAAACCAGTAGTTCCCTCCATTTACTTGTCTTTATTATCTCAAAAAGTCTAATGGTCGTTGATGAAGCTGATAATTTTTGGAGTAAAAATGAATCATTAACAATAAGCGAGAAAGCAGCTAGCAACACTAAGTAAGCGTGTTATATAATCAAATACTAATCTTAATATTGCCTCATATCTGGTAATCTATCGAATCATGAGCGCTCATGGAAAAGTAATCATAACCACTAAATTGAAGTGCAGCATGGTATTCCAGAACCTGATTTGGTAGACAATACTCTTTGTTGTGGAGAGTAAAGCAATGGGATGCTTCCATTGTCAAAGAACTGACAAACTTACTACAGGACTGACCAATTTCCCTTCGCTGAAGGCTAGAAAATTCTAAACTCCACTCACAATCAAACAGAGGAGCTAAAAATCATTCCATAAAATTGAATCAATTTATAAATAAACTCTTAATCTCAATTGAGGAATTTCTAATTCAATTTGAAGTATAAAATACCAACACTTCAATGGCAGTTACGGTACTACCCCATTTTTTTTATCCGGGTTTCAGCTAAACCAAACCCACTAAATGCTATAAAAAGTTTGATCCAGATACAAAATATGGTGTGTTTGAAAATTTTAATTAATTAGACAGGTTTTGCACAGACAACAAAAAGCTGTGCACTGGTTTGATAGGAAAATAACACCAAATTATGTGTATGTTGGTCTGAAAGTTTATTTCAATTCAGTATTTTCGGCCATCGCAGCTAAATCAACAGTGGCGACAAACCTGTTGAAGAGCGAAGTCCAGCAACCGCGGCACAACAGGGAAGTTGCGGCGGCAACGGAGATTCAGCGGCGGAGCAAACACCAGCACGTCAATGCGAGGCTATCTCGACGCGACGACACAGGGCGCGTGACAACACACGGTGGTTGTATCGTTCCGCACAATGCAATTGCTTTGCTAGGGTTCTCTCCGAACATTGTCTTTTTTTTTTCAGATGGGCACTCTTTTTTTTTCTTGGGTTGGCCCAATAGTAAAAACACGAGAGTGACGATATTATGATAACTTTTTGTATTAATAATATTTCGACTTTTATTTTTTGAATTGATAATTTTATTACACTAGTATTGCAATATAATATTTAAAAAATTTATTAGCTCAAACATTTATGTTATTAAATTATAATTATGATAACAAGTTCTTAAATTTTTTATCAAAAATAAAGAGTGTCAAACCGAAAATTGCTAATATACATAATAGTAAAGATCCATCTACAGTCAAGTTAATATTTTCCTATTCTCATGTATCAAATTATCATTGCAAAAATTCTGTTAATATCATTTTATGTATGAAATAAACCGGCACTCACAATGTGTACTATAATTATGGAATATATTTGTCATTTCTTTTGACAATAAATAACTTGAACAAAAGCTGTAATTATAGAAAAAAAACATATTTGAAAGCTAACTATTGGTCTAAGATAAATTTTTCTTCCACTTCCACACTTGCTCCTTCATTTGGCAGGGAAAGTAAAAATACCTTTTCACACTTTTCATCCCTTTTAATTTTTTAACTGTACATCTCTTTATTTTTTATTATGATACAATTTAAAATACAATTTATTTTTATTACAAATTGCATAGTTTGAAATACAAACATATTACACAATCTGATATTTTATATTTTAAATAATATAATCCAAAATATAAATTTTATAATAATATTTTAGTATTTTTGAAAATAAAGAAAAACACAGAGGTGCAGAAAGAAATACTCCTGATCTAATTCGTTAATAGGGCAAAAAATATTGTTGGGCTAGAATGGGGCAAATGCTTCCTGCACTATCATTTTGTGACTTGCACCATATTAGTCACAAGAATTGTCTAAAATATTCTTGGTTATTTATATTTAAAAGATAAATTTTCGTTTTTTTCCTGTGACTTTTTCATCGTAATTAATAAAATTCACACCAAAAATTGACACTACTTTTAACTCAAATTTTAAGATATTAATTTCTGAATTTTTTTCTTATATATTATTTAACTTTTTTATATTTACTTATGAGATTAGACTCAGTTTAAATACCTTAATCTTCTTCTCAAGTTTCATAATAATTTTCAAACATATTTTTTAAACACCACTACCTCACGGCTGTCCCCTGAATATAACTTTGAAATTAGCAAGATAAAGTTTTGTTACGCCCCTGTAAGAATTTCCAGTAACAATAGCAGCAGAAAATTTTGACTCTCATAGCCTATTTGCATTCACTGTTAGTTACATCATTGGATATTGAGCTCATGTTTCTCGCCAATATTTTATTTGCTATATTTTGTTTTAGTCCCCTAACATTCATTTAAACTTTTGGCACTTTCACATATATTTTTTATGCAGAACTGAGAACACTTACTGCATGGTTTTCTTTTTAATAGTAATTTATTATGGTATAAGTAAAAGGATGTCTTGTTGTAGGAATTAATCAAGATTAATTTAAGATGGATGATATACAGAGGTGGATTTAGCTGAACTGTTATATTAGGGTGATGAGGGTTTTGATCTTACACATCCTCATTTCCCATCCCTCACTAAGGTCTACAAACACATTCCTTCCTTCCTATAACCCCTAAAATAAATTATATGTAACTGCTAACTGGTGGATATAACATTATTACTTAATACAATGGACATTAAACTAATCTATAATCTCTGCTTCTTCTTCTTTGCCCTTCTTTATTTGATGCCTGCCCTCATGGCGATTTACTTGCTCTGGACTCCTCTCTACGCTTCACTATGATGGGATACCTCTTCTGCGTCCTAGTGGTTGGGAAAAACACCAACTTGTCTTCTTCTGCAGGAAACCAACTGCCACAAAAGGGAAATAACATTATGTTAGGATACCAGAGTAACAGAGTGTTTTCACTCACACAGCTAAAATTTGAGTAGAGAAAAGAGGAAATTGACACAGAATATTTTACGTGGAAAACCCTCAACAAATAAGGGAAAAACCACGGGTAAC
>Ga0099825_1002260_pt1 | contig 25504 bp, 10 predicted proteins | sample SiratroredBW_FD_76838 | JGI IMG/M metagenome (GOLD analysis project Ga0099825, IMG submission 76838) | Root nodule microbial communities of legume samples collected from California, USA - Siratro red BW | ecosystem: Host-associated > Plants > Roots > Nodule | place: USA: California | collected... | reverse complement strand
TATATATATATATATATATATATATATATATATATATATATATATATATATATATCTTTTTCAACGGGTTTCTTCTTATGAAATATAAAATGATTTTCTTCAAATAATCTTATAATACATATGATTAGGTGAATATATTTGAACGCTTATAATATTCTTATTTATTCCAATTCAAGAGGTCACGTCAAACACAAATTTTCAATTTAACTAAATCACTTGACTAATATATATTAGTTTTTGCTTTGACACGTAAATAGATCATTGTTTAGCATCTGACTAACCAATACATATACAAATCAAAAATCAATTCTTAAGAGCATTTTGGTAAAAACATTTTTGTATGTACTCAGATATTAATTCTCCTTTTTAGTTTCATGCAGATGATGATAACATGTAATATAAGAAGATAGGAAGATAGGGAGAAAGGAGCATGTACATAAGAATTTATAATGGTTCATCTAAAGCAATACATTAAGTTTTTTGGTCAACCAGCCAAGTTTAACTAGTCAAATTATTGTTGTTAAATACACTTTAATTCTTTGGACTTGTAGTCACTTCTGACTAACCCTGTGAGTATTTTCATCATACCACTCTTGATTGATATTGAGTATTCTTTATTCAAGCCAGTTCAGGTTGATCCTGAGTATTCTTTACACGTAGTCATTCCTAACTAATTGAGTATTCTTTCATATCACAACCACTCGTGGCTGACTCCGTCACAAAGTTTTGTTTACTCAAGTCACTTCTGACTGTCACTGAGTATTCTGATAACACTTAAAATGTTTGTTATGACACAAAATGCATATGATTTGCCATAATAAAAAATGGGAAGATTGTTAAGGCATAAACATTTGATATGTGAAAAGTGATCTTTCATGGATGATCTAATCTGTATCAATTAACATAGTCTTATCAAGACAACTCATAGTTATAATGATAATAAATAATAACAACACAAACCATAGTCTCTCTAAGTCTGTATAAGGAAAAACAAACCCTTATGATAGAGAATAAGGCAATGACACATAAAGATTATCATATTATCTAAAGTAAGATAGTCTAAAGTACTTACAATAATTATTAAAGAATGTCAACATGAAAGTAGTAACTAAAATCACACATATAACACAATTATACAACTATCAAAAGATATTAACATGAAAATAACAGACATTGGAATCATGCATATCGCACAAGATGCAAATTTCATCTGCTAAACCACTTACTCTTCACTAAATATAACTCATTGATTCCCACAATGATGATCAACCATTTTTTGAGATTATACGTTCAATTTGGTGTTCTCAATAACATAAAGGGATATTTAGAAAAAACGTGTCATTTGCATAACAAGTTGAGTGCAACAAAGAAGTTACAATAAAAAGGCTATCAACCTATGTTCAAGCACTAATATAAGAATAAGATTTGCATGCAAGTTTCAACTATTTTTTCAAGACGACTATAAATAAAAGACTCACTACAAACTAAATTAATAATCCTAATGAAAATTCAATGCACTTTTACAAAATCTTTTTAATTGTTAGATCTTTATAAATGGTCTAATAGATATTAGAGAGATTGTCTCCTCTTTGTAAAACCTTCCCTTTATAAACTTTAATATCTTGATAAGGAATATTCATAGTGTATATCTTTTTACATTGGAAGTTTTCTTTACAATTTTTAAATAAGATGTAGACAAGAACAACAATAATATATATTTAAAAAAGAACTAGAAGAAACTTAGTGTTAAAAAATGTTTTTTCTTTATTTATGAGAAGAGGTAAAAAGAATATTTAAGAATAACTTTGTGTTAGTTAGAAATATCAACAAAAATATTTGAAATCAAAATTTAGATTAGTAAACCATTATTAAAATGAACAAGTATAAAATTTTAAATATTATAATGTTTCGTTTATAACAACTATACTAACATTTTAGTTATCCTTTACAACTTTTGAAATGTTTTTAATATAAACATTATTGTCTAAACATTATTGTTTAAAAAAAAAAAAAGCAATTCAACCTATTCTAAAATTGACATTTCTTCAATATTTATTTTTACTTATTTTAAAATATTATTTTATATTTTTTTTTTCACTTCCTCAACTCATAAACAAGTTTATGTTATTTTTATCCTTTTTTCCACTTAAAATATGATTATCTTATTTTTATATTTTAGTATATATGATATTAATAATGATATACAACAATTTAATTTATTTTACTATTTTTGTTTGAATATTTATATATTACATTGTACATTTTAAGTTTTATATATTACTATAATAATATATGTTTATGCGCTGTAAATTTTTATTTTCAAATATGTTTATGTGGTTTGTAATTATTTCGATTTTTATAAATGTATTTTTTTAATTGTTTTTCTTATTCTTTGTCATTATTTCTGGTTAGTTTTTTTAAGAGTAATTAAAAAAATAAAAAAAAAAGCATTTTGAAAATTAAAAAAAAAAAAGCATTGCATGAATCAAAAAATTAAAATCAGTAAACCTTCATTTTATTTTAGTTTAACTTTATATGATAAAGAGAACTTAATATAAAATAATCATATACTGAATAGTTTTAAGAATTTTTTTCTAAAACTAAAAAAGTGTTATGAAAATCGATATGATTATATAATATTAAAAAATAATATATGATTATGTGTTTTTGTTTTAAAATTTGTCTCCCCCAATTATTTTGATTTTCTGCTAATGAATTTATTTATCATGTATTTTTTCACGCCTTGCTTCCTCTGCATCTCCACCACCAAGTTTATGCTACTTCAGGTTGTTGCAACTGAAAGATTAAGTAATGGCGAAGAAATCTATGTCAGAGGAAGAATGCCAAATCATGATTCAAAAGAGTTTCCGAAGTATTTCAAATTTCCTTCTACATTTTCTTTCTTACCTTTCTCCCATTCACGATCTTACGCATTTTTACAGGGTTTAGGATTTAGGGTTTTATCATATCTCTATGTTTTTATGTTAATTGGTGGGTTCATGGCAACTTTCTTTGACAGCTCCAATGGTTAGGTTTTTGAGGGAACGTTTGGCAAAAGCTGGGTGTGAAGTAGGAGACAATTTTTTCAAAGCTATTACTTGCAACCAGAAAGTGGCTGGTTATTATGTTCGTGGTGAAGGGGTACTTATTTCCTTGTTAATTTACTTCTCTTGGTTGTTCTTTTCGTTCAAATTAACTGTAATTGTGCTTTGAATGGAAATTTCATGTGTTAATTTTGTTTAGCTATTGTTATGCTGGAAAGTTCGAATTATGGTTCTGCATGTAAATTAAGAAGCTGGTTGTGCTTTTGTTTGATGAAGAAAATAAGCTCTAAATCCTATTTTCTGTTGGTTGAATTAGTATTCTGATCAATTCAAGTGGCTAGTGTTCATTCATTTCCTCCTTTGTTGGTGTGCATTTCTCGCAGATAAAAGTATGCAGTAATAATTTGCAAATCCAAGACAGCGTTAACCAGGTGGTAATTCGTGAGTTGATTCATGCGTTTGATGATTGTCGTGCTGCCAACTTGGATTGGTCGGATTGTGCTCAGAGTGCTTGTAGTGAGGTTCGTATCTTACAGTGTGTTCCTGTCGGGATATGTTGGTTTTTCAAAACCTTTTACCCAAGTAATTGATATTTCTTTATGATATTGTGAAACAGATACGAACTAATCATCTAAGTGGAGATTGTCATTATAAGCGGGAATTGCTACGAGGTTTTATAAAACTACGAGGGCATGAACAAGTAAACTTTTTTTATTTCCCTCCTTCATTAATGCAACCTATTTACCTTAGTTGGACCTTTTCGTAGATTAAACTGAGTATCTTTCATGGTTACTTTTAAAATTCAGAGTAGTACGAAGTTTGCCTAAATTTGTCGTTCCGCAGAAGATTTATTCTCATCTGAAAAGTTTTGAAATTGCTATTCGAAACATAGATTGGTAATATCAAGCATCCCACAACTTTTTGCTACATTTGTGCATGCACGGATGAATGATTAGGAAGGATACAATAAAAAAGAAAACTAGCAATTGCACTTGCATATTTTGAAACTAATCATCAAAGAAAAGGACCATTGGGATAACAAAATTATTAAAATGAGGAATTTAGTTATAACCATTTTATTTGAAAAATAGTAATTTTAATTGAAGGTTAAATCTATTGTTACTGCCTCTAAGGTCGCCCCATGGAAGCAATTAGTGCATTATTAAAAGATAAGGAAAAGCAAGTGTTCATGTTTGTCTACATCTAAATTACTCGGGGGCAATGCGTGCATGACCACCCCCTCTTTTTAGTTGAATCCTTTTAATTATATATACCTGTTGAAATACCAATTTAGTTGAAAGTTTTCTACAATGGTGAAAAAAGCTTGTTTAATTGTGATAAACTATGCTTGACTGATATGTATGTTAGATATGATTTGATCTGGACTGAGAAGTAGTTTATACGATCAAGATCAAAAGTCAAAAGATCACAGGCCAATTGAAGTTATCCATGCCAGAATTTTTAATACTGGGCATAATTTTCTAGGGATGATAACTAGAATTTGGCTTGTTTACCAGAGATTAGTGCAAATGTCTTACTGTTTGGTGGAACATAGAATACAAATAAAGAGTAGAGAGTACTACCTATCCTTTTCCATTTTCTCATTCTTTTAGCCATAGTATTGATCTGTGATGTTTAATAAATGTCAACGGTCATCAGATAACATATAATTCTAGAGCCATCTTTGATTTTAGGTTGTATTAAACTTTGTTTTGTTTGCTTCTCATCCCAAATCCACATTACCAAATACTCTGTAGTTTGTACTTAGGAGCCATACATTGCTAACATGGTTCATAAGTTAGTTTTGTCACAACATGACTGTTGAATTAGTTCAAAAGAAATATAAAATTTAAGGTAGAGGGAGTTAATCACTACGAGACCTGATTTAACATTAAACTTGAGGAAGGACATATAGTTTCTAGTAGTAGCTCTAGGTACATGAAAAATGGATTTTACTTCAATTTTGATCAAAGGTAAGTTTGAAGGTTCAGAGTTGTAAGATTATGAGGTGGTGGTTTATCTTGTTAGTGTGCTTTGCTATAGCTTAACCATTCTTATATGGTCTAATGATATACATTAAGCATTGTTGAAGAAAGACTTGAGAATAAAAACTGATGCCTTTAGCTCTTCTCCTTGCCACATTATGATGCAGTGGTATTTCCAATTTTGTCGGATTCCAACACATGTTGCCAAATCTCTAATTCCCATCCTCCTGAATGGCCATTCATTAGTTTAAAATCAAATAGTATAGAGTTCATATGTAGAAAATGAAATGTAACCATTTTTTATTGCATTCCTCAGTACAAACTGAAGCATAATTTTGCTTTGTCCATATCTTTAATTTGTAAGAAAGTCAAATTGAGGATTGGTCTATTTTTTTCTTTTTTCTTTTTCAATACTTTCAACTGTGATGATTATGTCAACATTACATCAAATAATCCCTTTGTTTATGTTTCTTTATTCTATGTGTATGTCTGAACAAATTTTTCCATAAGTCAATATTAGTTTATTCAAAAGCTGATTTGTAGAAACTCTCTCATATAGTTTTTCTAAAATTTTCATTTCTAACTTGGGCACAAGCTAATTTTAACTTATATACAAGCTCATTTCATTTTTATTTCTCTCTTGTAAAAGAAGTCATTAAAGAGGAGTTTGTCCAAAAGACCCTATAACAAGCTTGCTATATCTGGACTTTGTGTGTTTGCGTCAGTTTTTTCTTTGATGGCGGTGTATTTGCGTCATTCAAAACCAGTGACCTTTGAGCTGTAAATAATGGTAAAATTATTAACCCAAGACACTGTCTCTTTGTTCTAGGTCTACCTACAATATCTTCTGCCTAGTGTATTATAGTAATATTGCTCCTAGATGATGACATTAACTTCAGTCAACACCTAATGTTGTGATTTGAGTATTCCAAAAGGTATGAAGTTCCACGTTGCTTAGTTTACTTTCTTTTAAAGTGTTTATATACCAAAACACTCCATATACCTTCAGAGTGGTAGCAAAGATTGTGAGCCGGTGTAGGTCAAGTGTGCTCCCTATAGCAAATACGTCCTTAAGGGTGGTGTTCAACCTTGTCTCATCTTATTCTTGTTCTTAGCCATTTTTTTACTACACATAATACTGGATAATCCTTCATTTGGGCCAAGATGACTTGTTAGATGGATTAGAAATGGATTAGGAAATAGTAAAACCATAATAAAAGCAAACTTGTAGAAGCAGAACTTACGGTGCCAACTGCCATATGACATGACTGCCAGCTTCTCCCTATTACTTAATAATAACCCCTCTTCTTTCTTTGGTTGGGGGGTAGACACTAGGCTATCTTATTTTCATAAGCATATTAAAGGACTTTTACATGGTTTCTAAGGGGGCTAAAAAGAGTTTATGTTTATAAACCCATTTAAATTGTGAGGTACAATTTTCTGTTTTCCTTCAAATTACATCTGTTGTTATTTTGTTGCTGCTGTCATGCATTCTCTCTTTTGCTTTACTATATTTGATTTGATATTTTAGACTTCTTTTCCGGCTTTTATTTGTGCAATACTGAATCAATGTATGTAATGGTACTCGAAGGAATGCGTGAGAAGAAGAGTTTTGGAATCTTTGTCTGCAAACCCCAGCTGCTCTGGTTTTGCTGCCGAGGATTCCTTGGAAGCTGTATGGGATATCTGTTACAACGATACACAACCCTTTGACAGAGCTCCTTGAAAACTACATGGTTTGTACTAACAGATAGTATAGCCGCCATTGGTGCTATTCTTTATTTGCGGAATATTTTTGGTGGCATCTGGCTTAGAATCAATAATGGTGCCTTGTGGAGTACTATAAGTATGATTCAAATTGATTAGTTAAATTTTGTTAGAATTCTCACAAACTTAGTCTGTGGTACCTCCACCTGAAAGATCAAACCGTCTAGATGTCCACACTTATTTTCCATGCTACATTCTTCGGTGAAATTGTAATTGCCACATTCCTATTTTGGAGACATGTCAATGGAGTGGCAATGCCGCAAAATCTGTCATCTGGGTTCTGGATGATTAATTCTTTCATGTTTTATGGGTTTTAGAAGCCTTCATTTTTAGGATTTTCCCATGTAAGTTGGCTGAATCCTGGTTTTTGTTCTTTATATATTTCCTATATACTCAGAATATGTATCAAAACAGTGGCTTCAATAAATAGGTGAATTCGATTGTTGTGATAAGGTTGGCCTATAAGGTTTCACCAGATTCTGGCAATAAAACGTAACTTGCAGTGTATTTGGTTGCCTCTTTCTAGTTGTTTTTTTCTTTATCACCATGACACTGGTGTGAAATATCTACTAATTTTATCAATCACTAATCCCTACCACAGAACTTGAGTGTTTAACATTAGTGGAATTTTCCTCTTATCCTTTCTAGTTGCATTTAACACAAACAATAAATTAGTTTTGAAGAAATTGATTTTCTTAAAGAAAAATGTTAATTGTCGAACACTACTATTCTTGGTTTATTTATAATACTAGGAAACACAAAATTATGTGGATTTATTCTTTTTTCCTGATGAGTTTAAAACTTTGATGATTTTTTGAAAAATTTAATAAATTTCAACCAGAAGTTATGATAAAAATTACGTTGATATAATTGTTCATTTTATACATCCCCTGCAAATTACACTTCCACCGTCTATTCTTAAATGTTCAATTATGTTTAATATTTTGAGTTTGTTTCTCTTTTCTTTAATTTTGGATTTGTATTTTACCATTTTATAAATCAAATTAAGAATATATTGAATATTGATTTGATAATTAAATGTGGATAAGATTCAATTAAATTTTGATTTATTCAGCTAGTCATACTAATCAAATCAAAATTACCCATGATGTGCAGTGGAGGTGCAGCTGAATTATTCAAACTATTTAAACTTGATATAAATCTGGAAATAATTATGATAAGAATTGTTTGAATTTTAATTATGTGAATTGTCTTCACATCTCTTTTTCCTTTTTTTTTCATTTTCAAATGTTTTTCAAATTTATTTCAATTTTGTTTTACATAAAAATCTCCAAATTAATTTGTCTCGGAAGAATAAAGATTAAACATAATTAATATGTGTCTTTTGAAAATCGATTTAGGTTGTATATTATATTCTAATTTTTTTTTAAAAAGCTTAGAATACTTGATTTAAAAACAATATTGAAAATCAATTGTCTATTGTACAACTTTGAGAGAATAAACATTATTTATAATGTGAATAAACATTATTTGTAATTTGCAGTTACTTTATATCCTCTCTATATGAGTTACTTTATTAAATAAATTTTAGTGAATTTTTAAGAGTGACATTATGTATTCGAAAAAGTGAGGAATGACTTAATAATTAAATTTTTTTATGAAAACCATGCAGTCACATAGTCCATAGAGGATAGAAGAAGATGGAGGCTTAAAGAAGAAGGCATAAAGCACTAGGATTTTCTTAAATCTTAGTCTTGTAAAAATTGTATAATTGTAAACTTCATTTTTTTTGTAATTTTTAAAATTTTGTAAAAAACATTATTGAGCTTTCTTTTAGGTCTTAATTGGCTTTAATTTAAACTTGAAAAGTCACTTAACAATATATAGAAATAGGTATTCACTATCTTAAAGAAGAGTTTGAAGAGAGGCATAGAAGAAAGTCTTACATCAAGTAGAATAAGTTTAGGGTTTAGTAGAATAAGTTTAGGGTTTAGGGTTTAGGGTGTGTGACATCCTATAGCTTCTTAGTCCCATATTGAAGTGGCCAAATTTACAAAGAGTTATAAGTCATCTAGAAATATAACTTCTTGTTTTATATACAACTCACCTTGTATTGAATGAGTTAGGTTATTTTTATGAAAAGATTCTTTTTGTTCTTTAAGGTCATTAAAAAAGTACTTTTTCCATTTTTTTCTTCAAAAATCTTCCTTAACAGAAGATCCTAATCAAATTTCTCTAAAAATTTAATCAGTTGAATAATTTTCAATCTATCTCTAAAGTTTCCATTATAAGGTTTGAAAAAGGTTCCATACTAGTGTTTTATCTTATATGGCCAAAAATAACTTTGTATACCCAAATGAGTCAAAAATGACATTGTAAGAATACCTATAAATGGTTTCATTAGTATAACTCTTAAGAATTTGTAAAAGAGAGTGAGCTAATTAGGATGAATAGCCTAATTAGGATGGATATACAATCTCCTGATTGTTCTTGGATTTATGTTGCAAAAAGGAAAAGAAAAAACTATGATCTATTTCAAACTATTAAATGATTCCTTTCTAAAAGTAACCTTTCATTTTAACTATTTAATGAAATTTTTTCCTATCACCATTTCTATATATCCACATGTTTTATAACTTAAAAGTGAGAGACATGTCACGTGAAATTAATCAAAATCTCGAGTATAGATGACTAATGACATATATTAACAGATGATATAATTACACCAATTTACACAATATTATTATTAAGTTAAAATCTTATATTGAATCACATTAATGAATTTACTTTATATATACTTTTAGCTTTTACACTTTTTGACCTTAAGTTTTCATTCTTATAATAGTTTGGTAAATAAGGTTAAAGGATATATTTTAAGTTAGGTAAAGATTAAGGAAAAAAAATTATGGACAAGAAACATTTAAGGCAAAGTCATGCTTTAGTAAGCCAAAAAATTTGCTCAACAAATGGTCAATAATTCCAAATAATAAGTAATTGTAATGTCACTTGAGAAATTTACATGTGCCCAAAGAATCTACTTAAGAGGAAAATAATTGATTGAACGGATAATTCATTCAATGAATCTTAATGCACTAAGATAATTTTCACAGTTCTAGAAAAATAGAGTTTTTAAAATAAGCTCGAATTTGATTAGGTATTTTTCCATACAAGGTTGTAAAATTTGAGTAACTCCATCTAGTATAAAATAAGAGCTTGTACAATCACTTTAGAGGATTCTTTTTCCTTTTCATATTTGAGATTTTAGAATAGTTTATTATAATGCCATTACTATCTATTATCTTTGGACATTTACAAACTTTGATAGTGTAAATTCAGTTTTAAGCACTATTCAGTTCAAGTTATTTAATTCTAGTTTCATTCGGTTCAATCTTCTATTATCTCTCTTTACATTTCAAAAATCCATTTTAATTTTATGCACTTATTACTCTATGGATATCCAAAATCCTAATGTTAGTTTATTGGTTTGATCTTTAGTTTAATAGTTAAGATTTGGTTCTTAATGATCTTTAGGTCAATGTAGTTGCTTCTCCAAGGTTTGAAGATTCTAGATTGAATTTAATACGGTGTACCGATTATAAGTTGTTAATTGAAATAGAAAATGTTTAAGAATTCACATAGGTTTTGTTTTGCGGTTACAAATAGATCTAAAAATCAATGAAAACCATGAAACAAATAGTTGGCTTACATTAAATTTTAATTCTACTATTTTGTTAGTCATTAGAACCTTTAAACCTACATAGTTCCCTCCAAATCTATCTTTATTCCATTTAAATTGAATTTATAATAATTCATTAACACTTTTGGAACCATGACCTAGGTATTGCCCTAGTTTCTGCATGTTTAATATGTTGTTAATTGTTTGAAACATTTAGACAAAAAAATGGTTTATATTTTAGTACTCAATTTTCCTAGTATTACCATTTTTTATTATGTTAAATGTCATTTTTTATTTTTCTTTGACATTTTTTATTTTTCTTCTTTATATTTTTAATTTCATTCGTTATTGTTTTTATTATCATAATCAATGTATTTCGTGTTAGACATGTTTTTAGTACTCATTTCAATTATTAATTTATTATTTTAAATTAAATGTTCTAAAATAAATAATTTTACATAAACATAAAGTTGAAAATACGACCATAGCTACTAATAATTCTCTCACTAATCTAATATAATAATATTTTTTTTCAAATACTAAACTTCCTACCAAATATAAAAATATATTCACAAAATTATATTTATTATTATAGTAACTATTAATGTTTTGAATAGCTTTCAGTGAAAAAATATATTTAACTAGACTATCAAGTTCAATAATAGATTCATATTTATAATACTAAATTACATCATTAGTTTAAATTATAAATTAAATTTCCAAATTTTATTATCAATTAATTGTCCAATAATTGATTAAGTTAATAAAATAATTATACATAATAAAATATTGAATTTAATATCTTCTATTTAAAATTAACATTTTTCAATTACTCTTCAAATTTTAAAATTTTAAGACGCTTTCAAATTTATTATCTCTAAAAGAATTATGGAAATTAAACTTACTTTTTAATTAATTAATTTACTTTAGTTTTAATTTTTTTTTCAAAGAATTCGACTTCCATTGAGATCAAACCACGTTTTCATTTCCGGCATGAATCAGAGGTTCAGAATTCACTTCAGTTCTGAGGACAAAATCCAACGGTGCTAGCTGAGTAATTATTGCCACAAAAATGGTAGCTGGTAATTTTTATCCTAAACAGTGTTATTCTGGTCAAAAAAATTATGTTTTTTAAGTTAGATTACAAATTATTAAAGATTAATTTAAAAATAAAAAAATATAATTTAGCTTAGTGTAAATTAATTGGTATATGAATTATGAAATGATTATGAGTGTTCCAAAAAATGTTGAACAGGTGTGCATGGATAGACTCAGAAAGTGGGCCCCACAGGAGCAGCAGCAAACACGTTGCAAACATAGATGGGATCGCCAGATTTAACGTTGTAACATAGTTTCTCACGAAATTGGTGTGCCATCTCCGCCCCCATCACCCTTTTCTTCCTCTTCTTATATTCACTCTCTTCCTCTTCACTCTTCCACTTCTTCTGCATTACCTTGCATTCTTCTCTTTCTCTTCTTCTTCTTCATGGCTCCAGCCTTGGAAGCCCAGGTTCCTCAAGCGGAACAATCTCTGCCACAGAACAACTTCTTCAACTGTGTCAGTGATGCCACGCGCAGATCCAAAGTCACTGTTATTGGAAGTGGCAACTGGGGCAGTGTTGCGGCCAAGCTCATTGCCTCCAACACCCTTAGGCTTGGCTCCTTCCATGGTAATTTTCTCTTTCTGGGTACTTTCAAAGATGTAATTTTTTTCTTCAAATTGGCTGTTTTCAGTCATTTTAGTTGTTGATGTTATTGAATGAGTGCTGGTTTAGGCTTGAGACTGTGAAAGAGAAGAAATGGTTGATTGTGTTTTTAGTCCCCTATTGTGGGATTTTGGTGCCTGTGTTCTGATTGGATGGACTCATGATGAAGTGATCCAATTGAAATTTGCAAAGACTAAAGCATAAAGCTAATGATGACTTACTTTTGATAATTTCAATGATTGGTAATGTCATGGACAAATTCAATGCATTACTGGTGCTTTTGTTTACAGTGATGTTTAAGTTTGACGTTTTGTGCTCAAATATGTGATTGGTAAGGCGTTTGTTGCTGTGTGTTTTTATCAGCAGGCATTTATTGTTTTTTATTCTCAAAGAATACCTTTTTTTAGTGTTAGTGTTTAAGATTTCACGTTAATTACAGATAAGACCTAATTACAAGAATATCAAAGAATGTAAACTTCATCTAACAAGTCATTTTTTCACATTGACTTAAGCTTAAAACTACTTTCTACTACTTACAAAATAAGCAATATTTTTCCTTTAGAATCTTAAATTTTTCTAATTTTGATGAAACTCAGATGAAGTGAGGATGTGGGTGTACGAGGAGACATTACCGAGTGGTGAGAAGCTCACAGATGTCATCAATCGAACCAATGTGAGAGGACTATGTTCATTTCACTTGTGTTGAATGTGAAAATTTTTTCCAATGAATATTGTTATTATTATTATTATGACTGTACCAGAAATGAAATTGAACATCAGTATTTATTTTGGCAGGAAAATGTCAAATATCTTCCTGGAATCAAACTTGGCCAAAATGTTGTTGCAGATCCAGACCTTGAAAATGCAGGTATATTTGTTCTCTTATTTATTTTTGAGTTTAATTTCTTTGTACAGTAAGTATAAAAAAAAAAAATTACTCGGTCAACCTTTGAGATATCATCATTGATATGATTGTAGTTATTGTAAAAGTCATATAATTGCTTCTTATTTGTTTTACTGTGATTTAGTACATAAAAAGTAAAAGTTCATACCCAAAACACCATAAGGATTAAAAAATGTTCACTGTTACTTTGGGGTAAATTGAGCAGTGAGGGATTCCAACATGTTAGTATTTGTGACTCCACATCAATTTGTGGAAGGAATATGCAAAAGGCTTGTTGGGAAAATAAGGGAAGATGCTGAGGCTATTTCCCTAGTTAAAGGGATGGAGGTCAAGATGGAAGGGCCATGCATGATCTCTACTCTCATCTCCCAGCAACTGGGAATCAATTGTTCTGTTTTAATGGGTGCCAACATAGCAAATGAGGTAGTTAGAAGAAATTACAGTTTATTTTTTTTTTTATGGTTTTGTACTCATTATATTTGGTTGTTGTAATTGTAATCATTATTAATGTTTGCAGATAGCTGTGGAGAAGTTTAGTGAAGCAACTGTTGGATACAGGAACAATAGAGAAGTTGCTGAGAGATGGGTTCAGTTGTTTTACACTCCCTATTTCATTGTGACAGCTGTGAGTACATCACATTCCTTAATAAATGATCAGCAAACTTAATCAAACTGAGGAATTTGCCCTTTAAAGTAATTTGTAGTAAATAAATACTAAGGAAATATCATTTCATGGCTGTTTTTTAAATTTCTAAAACACTGAGATATTATGTAACCAAACTCACTTGAGTTAAATAAGGCTTTATTACTGTTGTTGTTGAGATATTATTGGTGCTTACAATTTTTGTATTCTATGAATAAATAGGCTCAAGATGTTGAAGGAGTTGAACTGTGTGGAACTTTGAAAAATGTTGTGGCCATAGCAGCAGGTTTCCTGTACTGTATATGCACTTTGTTATCTCCCTTTTTTTTCTATTTTTGTGAACAATCAAGGAATGACAGTACACAAATGGGACAGGTTTTGTTGATGGTCTGGAGATGGGAAATAATACAAAAGTAAGTTTGAAAGATTTGTGATCAGAATGTTACCAAAAGGACAAAAAAAAGGTTATTTTTGTGCATTTGATTTGGTTTTGTACATGTGTGTAGGCTGCAATCATGAGACTTGGTCTTAGAGAAATGAAGGCATTTTCAAAGTTGTTGTTTACATCAGTTAAGGACAGCACCTTTTTTGAGAGCTGTGGAGTAGCTGACCTTATCACAACATGCTGTAAGGAAGCTCTTTCATTTCATTCTATTTTTCAGGAGGGATCGAGATACTTACACCAGTATTCTTTCTTTATACCATTTAATACCAGTATATATTATTATTTTATTAATATAAAATATTTTATTAACTAAAAATAGTGTCATGTCAAATAAAATATAAAGTAAATAGTGGTATCAAACTGATATTTTTCATTTTTCATTTGCTTCTTTTATGACAAACAACCATATTGTCTATGGCAGTGGGTGGAAGAAATAGAAAAGTTGCTGAGGCTTATGCAAGGAATGGAGGGAAGAGGTTGTTTTGTATTTCTGTCTCTTTTGTCCATATTTGTAGATTGAGGAAATGAAAAAATGGCTGATTCTGTTACATATTTCATAATTTTGTGCAGGTCTTTTGATGAGCTTGAAGCAGAAATGCTACAGGGCCAGAAATTACAGGTATTTTATGATAATTAGCATGACTAATAGTACTCCTTTTTAGATAAACTTTTGAAAAGGAAATAATTAGAGAAAAGTTTAAACCCTAAACTATATTATTGATGAAAGTTTGTTGCACGAAGGGTGTCTCAACTGCGAGTGAGGTTTATGAGGTTCTAAGCCATCGCGGGTGGCTGGAGCTGTTTCCTCTCTTCTCAACAGTGCATGAGATATGCTCAGGCCTACTTCCTCCATCAGCAATAGTTGAATACAGTGAGAAGCTACCTAGGTCCTTCTAATAATCACACTCACACTTTCAATATACAAGGACCTTCTTTCCATGAACACCAACAAAGTTCACTTTTTTATCAACTTTCTTTTTCTTCACTGTAAACATTACACTCAACAAATTTATATATGAAGTAGTAATTTAAATTTCTCTATTCATTCATTTTTTACCATTTCCCTTCAGCTGTGTTTTATTCCCATGCTTTTGGATTTAACACTACTTGTATAGGCTTAACTCAATTTAAAAGTATGAAGTTTATTTATTTTTCATAATAAAGATATTCTTAATTTAATGATGTAATATATATAATATTGAGTTAATTTAGGATCAATAAAATTTTATTATACATAATTCAAGTTCAACTATCATTCAACAAACTCAAATTTGGATAATTTCTTTAATGAATCAATAAATGAGTTCCAATCTTACAGTTTTTCTCATTAAGTGAATCCAATAGAAATTATTTACAAGGGTGGTTTATTGATAAAAGTATTATTTTACTGCGGATTTTAGAAAGATGAATTACTTAAAATTAAATAACTCTTGGATTTTAACCAACTTATAAAACTCATATTAAAATAATTATTTTATTAATAGATAATTCCTAAAAGCAACTCTGGTAAGAGGAAATGCTTTTATACCTAAGTTAATGATTACATTAGCTTTTTACAAGATTAATTAGCATTTTACAATACTAATGTTATTTTGATGATGTCTTAACAACGAAGTGACACTTTACGAGGTTTAAAACGTTTTAGACACAAAAATTTTTAGCAGAGTTTAAACACTTCAAAATTATGGGTTACTTCTTATTTCTTTTCTTCAAATTATGTCTTTTTATAGCCTTGTAAAAATTAGTCATTGCATTTTTTTTTCTACTGCCTATTAAATAGCTTTGAACTATATTATAATTGAATGAGAAAATTACAAGAAAGAGATTGAATTATAATTGAATTAATTAATTAATTTAATTAATCCTTAAAAACTTTTCAAAATTCATCGTTTGATTAATGAAGCTAAAAATATGATTTAGTTTGTAAAATAAATAGGCCGAGAAACTTATTCTAATGTGTCACAACAGACACTTTTTGCCAACTTCTCGTAAAACAATACTCTAGATGAATTTTCAAGATGAATGTTCAATGATGTAATAATCAAAACTGTTTCAAAATAGTGCCTCATGTATTGAGTTAAATCTGGACCGTCAAATCATTGCACTTCGAGGCACACTGAATAATACTCTACATGAATATTCAGCAATCTAACAATGAAGAATGCTTTTAAGCATTCCCTTATTAATTGAGTTGAATATGAAGTGTTTTAACCACACATTGAGACTGGTTATGAGTAAATTTTGACTGTTTCCATAAATGTAGATGAATACAATAGTACAATGTTCGGAAAATGTTCATAATAATAAAGAATTTAATTTTAATTTCTATATTTACAAATAATTTATATAACAAAGGTCAATCATTTTTATGTATGTGACATTTCAATTTTATATTATAGGTATGAAAATATCTGCAGTTTGGTTAACGATTAATCTTTACAAAAAAATTAACCAACCATGTTAAGAATTTAACTAATCCACGATTAGAAATCAGTTAAAAAAGTATTACCTTTCAAATTGCACAAAACTTAATATAAAAACAAACTTTTTAGATGAGTTATAGGCTATAATTGATCTAAAAAGTTGCAAACTAATATGTGGGTAAATGAACCTGGTTCATCTGCCAGAGCGAAAGTTGCAGCACCCCCAATGAGAAACGTGTGCCTCAATGGATCTCATAGGAAATAGGTTTCTGCCTCGTAATCAGTACTTTTCCATAGGTTCCAACAACAACTCATCTAACAAGATACACTTTCTTAACGGATTTCTTTAAAATTGATCTTGAAACTACTTTCTAGATCCATGGATTTCTTCAAAACCAACATTTGTGCCTTTAGTTTATGTCAACAAATATCAAACAATCAGTGTGCTTGTTTGTGATAGTTTTCCTTTTTTATATAAATAACAAATAATAAACTGTTCATTCCCAATGAGTTTTCAAAAATATCTAAAAAACTAATTCAATCCTCTTCTCATGTTTCCCATGTTTTATCTTGAATGTGGTAATCAATCCTCAATGGATTTGCAAAAATGGAAGAGATTATTTAAGTAGTTTGAATTAAATTCCAATAATATCTTTGTACCGATACATAATGGAATAACATGATAAAAAAGAAGACTTGATATTTTTGTTAAGAGAGAACAAATCCATCAAATAAAATCACAAGTTTTGTGCTTAATTGCCATGAATCATAATCCATAAAGAATAAGCCCTTGAAACTTTTGCTTATCCATTATCCTAGGCCTACATATTAAAACTTGGAAATGCTTGATCAAGAAAGTTTCAGTAGCATTACTTAGATAAGGAGTATACACAAATGATACAAATGTAGGAAGAAGAGGTGATAGCATCACGGTGAAAAGTGAATTCCAATGTAAAAACCAATCCCTTCCTTTGATGCCAATATTCATCAACATATCTGACATAAGCCATACTACAACACCAGGTAGTCAATTTAAAGAAGAAAAAAATCCCACAGAAGAAGCCACATAATTTGATTAAACCAAGAATCTCAGGTCCTTATTCTTTCCAGCCTGTCCACACTCTTCCTTGCCTTTTCAAGTTGATGATCAATGCTTTTTCTAGACTTCTCAAGACAATCCACACTTCTTCTTGACCTTTCTATATGGTCAAAAGTTACTCTTAGTCTCTCTAACTTCTCTGCATTATTGGACAAGTTCTTCAATTTTTCAGGCCGGTCTGTGCTCAGCCGTGGTTTGTCCCTACGATCAGTGCTCTTTCTACCCACATCAAACACATCTGTGCTCTTTCTTGGCTGCTCAAACTGCTCCATGCTTCTTCTGAAGCTGTATCTTTGTGATGGAGACTTCTCAACCGTGGCTATGAACTTCTTCAGATGCCTGATGTACTCAGGAAATTGCTCTAAATCACAGTGGTTACCTCCTTGCAGCCACAGTGGCTCATACTTCTCTTTACACAGTTCCCACAGTTGTTTTCCGTGGGAGCAATCTACCACTTCATCTGAAGTTCCCTACATGATAACATAAGGGAACTTCAATCGTAAGATATTAACCACATTCTTTCATTATGTAAATAAATATTTTGCAGACGACAGTTTTTTAGATCCTCAAGTCAAAAAAACTAATTGCTTGTATGATTGTGTCAAACTGTCATTAACTATCTATTGGGATATGAACTTCAAATTCTCTATCAGCTGAAGTGGTTGATAGCACACTATATTACTTTAAAAACTGATAATGGACACAAGTGGTTTAGATGAATAAAGGTGAGGAGTCTGAAATGTGCAGGTATTTCATTCACAATTATCAAATGGCTGCAAAAGTAGTACATACAAGAAATAATGGAGGTCAAAATTCTCTAAATGGCACTTTTCACCGACACATTTTCTCACTTGTGTCGCCGTTGAGCATCATTTTAGACCATAAACTATAAGCATGATATGCAAAACAGGCTCCATAAGTAGAAGAGACTGGCACCATTTTAACTGGTTTCTTGCTTTTAATGTTAAGACTACATACTCTTTTCCCTAAATAAGCTTATCTACATAGAGCAATTCAGGTCAAGAAAATTTCATACTTTTTAAATTATAAATACAAAGTTCAAGAGCTGAAAAGTCTGCGACACAAGAGGCTTGACAATGGCATTCTGAGTCATATGGTTAGAATGAGGAAATAGTTTTTCACATAATCCCTGTTTAGAACTACAAAAATAACTCAGTTGGGTGAAAAGTCTACAATAAAGGTAAAGAATTTTTTAAAAAGGGGAAAAAGAACAAAGAAAAAATAAGCCAGAGATGTAAGATATTCAAGAAAAAAGATACCATGTAAACAATACAAAAGTAAATGTTTCTCAAACCAAGGCGATCCAACTCAAAAGCAACAAATGATGCAGCATCTTTAAAGAAAACTTACATGAATTATAAGAACAGGACAATTAACTAGTGGAATTTTGTCAATATTCTGCAAATTAACACAAAGCAGCACTTCATTAGATTAAGGAACTCACGTGCCCGTAAATGAGCAACATTTTACTAGAAATCTCAACAATGATAAAAAGTCAAAACATTATCCTACCTTGTATATGTCAAACCAGTAACTGCGTTTTACTGGATACATGACCCTTAAGCCTGAAAGTATAGGACTGTGCAGAACAACAGCTCTCAATTGTGGCAATTTAGCTGCAAGATCCAAAGTAGGGCCACTGCCAACAGATTGGCCATACAAGATTATATCCTCTTGCTTGGTACCATAGGTTTCTTCTAGACACTTATACACAGCCTCAATATCTGCATATGTATTCTGCTCACTTGGCTGCAGTTCAGGCAAAACAATGTTTCATCAGCAGATGGTTTTAGCTTTACCACTCTTCACATCATCACTGCATGACATAACATAACAACATGAACAAGCATTTCAGATTCTTACAAACCTTCCCTGATGATTGGCCATACCCAGAGTAGTCATACCTGCACAAAACCACAAAACGATGAGTCAAATCCCCGTTTCACAATTCTCCTTTTTGAGTTGATCAACACAGATAATAGACAATATTCTTCACCAAACTTTGCTTACGCTACTAGTTAACAAACTAAAACATTTCCACCAAGAAATACCACGCCACAAACCTTAATTACAAACATATTGTCAAAATATGTAAACTTCATAGGTTTAAACTCTCATCACAAATTCAATTTCCATCTGCAGTTACAATTTCAAGTTCAGCAACACCACCAAGGTTTTTGAAGTGATCACAATTGTTATTATTTTAGCAACAACATCAAGGTTTTTGAAGTGACCACAATTGTTACGATTTTAGCAAGAACATCAAGGTTTTTGAAGTGATCACAATTGTTACAGTTTTAGCAACATCAAGGTTTTTGAAGTGATCCCAATTGTTACAATTCTAGCAACAACATCAAGGTTTTTGAAGTGGTCACAATTGTGAGGAATTTAGCAACAAGATCAAGTTTTTATAGTGATCACAATTGGGTGATTAGTACATATAATATGACCAGCACAGCCACAATTTAGAAGTAAAAGAGAAATAAAAAAGTTGAGAAAGGAGAGATATAGATACCCAATGAGATTAACACGGAGGTGGATGGTGAGGTTGATGAAGAGGTCGTACATCTGGCCAAGATCGGTGGCGTTGCCGTGAGAGTAGAGAAGAGTGGAAGAGGCCATGGGGTGGCGAACATACATGGTGAGTATCTGCGTTCCACGGCGCGTGGAAAGCTTGAGAATTTCGACGTTCTCGCGGTGAGGGAAGGGACTGAGCAGCAGAAGACCCGTCACCTCGTCCTTCACCACCTTGTACGATGCTGGGTTCGGTGGGAAGAACGCCAACTTGGCAGCCATGGATGACGTCACTCCTCCCATTGCTTATAACACTCTCCTCAACACACCCACAAACACACTGCTCTCAATTTACAAGTTTCCGATGTGGGATCTGCGCATTGGTTCTGCTTCGAGAACGGAAAAAAAAAAAATGTAGCTTTTGTTAAACGGAAAGGGAAAGGAAGAAGAGAGTTATAGTGAGTGAGAGCTTTGGTCATGTTATGTACTAAAACTAGTAATAATGGTAATTGGTTATGCACTAAAACATACATCATTCATCATATCACACCATTCCGACAACAACAAAATCCATATACCTTTTTTATTTATTATTTTCTTAATAATAATAATAATATATATCATTGTGTTCACTGTCTTTCTATGTATCACTTTCCAAAATCTAAAATAACATTTGAGTTATATTTTGTAACTATAAATACACAATTCTACTTTGTAATTACTTTGTAAAGCTAAAATTTTCTAGAAAATTAGGACAAAAAATTAGAGAAAGTTGGAACGATGATAATCTAAAATAACATTTGAGTTATATTTTGTAACTATAAATACATAATTCTATTTTGTAACTACTTTGTAAAGATGAATATGAAACCCTAAATATCTTCCCAGCATGAAGATTTTATGTATATATTTTGTGATTATTTCAAGCTCCTAGTGTTCAGTCTATGTTATGATGAAAAAATTTGAGAATATTTATGATTAGTGGAAACATAACCTTTTTTTGTATTTTATATACTAAGCAAATTTTTGACAAACATGATTTATTATTTGTTTTAGTATCTACGAAAAAACTTGATATATGTTTTTTTTTTAAATTGTTTATTTTACTGTTAACAAATAATTACGCATGTTATTTAATTCATGATCTTTAATTTTATATGTGGGTAGGTTCCCAAAACACCTTTTTATTTTGTTATATCTTTATAACAATTTTATTTTACATTTTTTATTTTATTAATTTATATATTTGTGAGTATCCTTAATTTAATCTTAATTAATATTTTATTTTAGTTATGAACATGTCAAATCTTGCAAAAACCTGAATTTGTGACCTTGATGTACATGAAATAATTATTTATCTTAGGCGTTAGATGCTGAAATGCATTTAGATGCAATGGATCTCAATGTTTCCATTATAGAAAGAAATACAGTATCCAGAAAATATAAGTTTAAAATTACCATTTTTCTTAGTTGGCATTTCCATATAGTTAAAATTGAATATATTATTGTAAAAGTCCCTCTTATTTTATGGAACAATTTAAAAGAAAGACATGATCACAAAGAATTATAACTCTCCAAAAGCTTATTAAGATTACAAGAATGTTGCTGAATATAGTTTCGTAGTGTTTATCATCTCAATTAAAATTATGTGAAGAAAACAAATTAATGATAATGATAAGTTAGAGAATACACTCTTCACCTTCCATGTAACTAATTTGCTGCTACATAAGAATATCGCGAAAAATATATATATTTTGAATTATCTTCATGTCTTCTCATGACTAAATAAAATCATAAGTTTTTGATGAACGATGATGAGATCCGCTCAAGTGGTTTTTCACTCCACTCCCGAAAATGAATGTAGCAACATCTAATTCACAATTTCATGGTCATGGTCATGACTGTACTAAAAATTATGATAACGGAGATGGGCAAAAAGAAAATTTCCAGAATACGTTTTTTCACTAGAAACGGAAATGAAATATGGGGGCACTGAAATATGGGGCATTGGAATCGTTTAGTTAGATAATATATATAAAAATATAGAATTATGAAAATAATAGTTAATATTTAAGGTAGTATCTATGAGTGATTAGGTGGTCAAAGAATACTGATTTAATCAGAAGTAGTTTGGTAAATAATACTTAATTAGTTAAAAATGACTTGGTAAAGAATATTCTGTTAGCTAGAAGTGGCTTGACAAATAATATAATATTAGTCAAGAACGGTTTGGTAAAAAATATTTGGTTGACCTAGGAGTAGCTTGCGAAAAAAGATAATCTTTAACATGGTTAGTCAAAAGTGAGTATGATTCGAAAGAATATTTAATTAAATTAAGAGTGACTTATATAAAAAATACTCAATACATTGAGTATGAGTGACTACAAACCCAAAAAAATACTCGATATATACTTAGCAATATGTTAATACTAGTATGTCTCATGAAACTTAATCTATTATTTAAACACGAAATATAGTTTGTTGTGAGAGACAAACCAATATATAATATTGTGTAATTTTTTTTTTGGTATCTCATTTATATTACTAGTTATTAATTATCATCATGATAAAAAGAAAAGGAGATTATTGTAAAGTTATAAATAAGAAAACTTTTTTATTTGAGTATTTTGATTAAGTTCTTGCATTTAGTCTATTGTACTTATCAAACAGATAAACTATAATGTAATCACTTTATGAATCAAACCTAAAAATGCTACAATTAAATAATTAAGTTGAATTACATATATAGAAGAGATATGATCTCGTCACTAATATCGTCTAAATATTTTCTATCAAACAATATTTACAAAAAGATTTTGAAATTAAATAAAATATAATTCAACCTTTCATTCTGAGTTTATTTTTGTATTTTCACACGTTAATTTCTTCATTTTTTTTTATATGTCTTTGAAATACTAAAAAGACTCTGGAAGGAAAGTTGAATAAAATTTGGAACTTTCTTTCACACAAATAGATAAACAGTTTATTGATATAGAATCCACCTTACACAAATGATAATTATAGTAATAATGTTTGACAAAAATATCCTCATTAAATGAGTTTTAAATGTAGTTAAATCTATTTAATGATTTAGGTTAAATTAACAACTACCAACAGATTTCGCTTGAAAAGAAGTTATGTTTTATATATTTTCTAAAACAGCAAATACTCAAAGACATACATATCATTCTTAAGTTCGTACTTATATTGCATATAACTTCTTCTAAAAAAATATTTATTTTCATAAAAAATTATTGAAGTTATTTACACTATATTAATATGTAATTGGGTAGACAAAATCAAATTCACTCAATAATATGATAATATAGTTGTTTATTGTTTCATTAGTGACTAGAAATAGTAGCAAACACTTTCTTATTTCCAAACATGCAATTAAGTAGATTTTACTTCTTGATTTGATGACGTTAACTTACTTTTACGTTTATAATTTTTTACAATAAAAAAAAGTGAAAGCGATGCTAATTATAATGAGATTAAATAAGCATGTTGTTGCAATCCTCATACATAGATATATAAGTCAGAGCTGGAATTATAATATTTGAGTTATTTTTATTTTCAAGAAATATGTTATATAAACTATTTTCAAAATCACCATAAACTATTTTAAAAAAATATTAGTTATGTTGTCTTCATGGCTTTATTACATGTAAATAGTTTGTCAATTTTCAATTTATTAAATGTTTAATTTTATTTAATATTTTTTTATGTATGAAACATTATCTTAAAGTAAACACATCTAGTTGGCTAGTTCAATTCATACTATAGTAAAGAGCAATAAAGAAAGTGCCAACTTGTAAAACATTTTTCCTTGCCCTACTATAGAATGTGCATAACTAAAAAGAAAGTCAAAACTAATTGAAGAAAATTGCACCTTACACAACATGATGATTTGGAAAATTTAGACAAGGAATGTGTGGAGTGGTGGTACTAATTAATTTTAGAAAGCTACTAGTCCTAAAAAGTTTTATTGACTAAGTTTCATAATAATGTCCTCTTTTCCTAAGTGACAATGAAGTTCCCCCAACCATAAAATTCATTATGCAAACAGTTCATGCCTAATGCATAGAAAAAAAAAATTATACATCAAATTCTTACAACTTTTTTTAACAATCACGAGAAAGAGGACAAAGGGAAAAAGTAAGAGATAGTATATAATGAAGGGAAATAAAAAATATCATACAAAATGTTCTATAAAGATAGCTCTCATGCACTTTTTTCTATAAGGACTACAGTTATCTTTCAAGAAAATAAATGCTATTCTTCCTAAGTATTTAGTGTATTGTTACAATTTCAATTTAAAGTTACTGATTAAATTGAAACAATTTCACACTGGTTCGTATACTTGTTGCAACTGTATTGCATTTAATTTCTTCAGTATATTATATAAACTTTTTTGCAGTTTCATTTTCCAGGAATATATGCTTACTCGGAGAAATTTATAAGGTTTTCAATTCTATATAGACTTGCAGGAATTTGAAAACAAGGTTTTCACGAAAGAAAAATTCATTTTAAAATTAAAATGGTTAAAAGAATATAGTTTAATTGTTAAGTATCCATAGTGTTGACAATTGTCAATTATAGTTGGAAAACATGCATGTTATGAATTTAAAATTAATTATAAAAATAATAAATTTATCATATATAGCAATTATATTGTTTTTTCAGCTGTTAATTTAATTATATTTTAAAAGATAATATTTTGTATTATTTCTTGCCATACATAATTAATTTTTACACAATTGAATTTTATTCACAATATTAAGATATAAGATAAATGGTTATCTATATATATATATACCTATTTATGTATACACATATTTTTCTTATTACCTAAAAAGAAATAATGAGTTTTATTTCTTACAATCACTTCTTTTTTATACTGTTAATATATTATATTGTTTGGTGAAAACATGTTGATTAAAAAAATTGATATGAATGGTGAATTAGAGATAAAAAGTTGACTATATAGGGTGGTCTTTCCATGATGATTGGACTTTCACTATGAAAAAAAAAAAAAAGTTAAGGTTGATAGTTTTGTTCCTCTAAAAATAATAGAATTGATAATTATATTCTTATTTTAACTTCCAAAAAAGTTATTGAGAATGGACTTGGAAAATTTAGTGCATCTATCAATTTAATTATATGCAAGAAATAAAAATCTTGAAGTAAAAACAAATATCATATAAAATAATCTGATATTAAAAGCAAAGCAATATATATATATATATATATATATATATATATATATATATATATATATATATATATATATATTTAATAAAGATAAATAAATAT
>Ga0099825_1002255_pt1 | contig 25538 bp, 14 predicted proteins | sample SiratroredBW_FD_76838 | JGI IMG/M metagenome (GOLD analysis project Ga0099825, IMG submission 76838) | Root nodule microbial communities of legume samples collected from California, USA - Siratro red BW | ecosystem: Host-associated > Plants > Roots > Nodule | place: USA: California | collected... | reverse complement strand
TATATTTTTATATATAAAAAATATATATATATATATATATATATATATATATATATATATATATATATATATATATATATATATATAATGACTCAATCTATATATTTAAGACAAAAAAAAAGAAATCTTAATTTCTCTATAGATCATTAAAATATTTTATATTGTATAGATTTTTTACTTTGTGTACGCAAGATCATCTCAAACACAACATTCATATTATAAAATCTCATCTTTTTTTATACGGGTCATATTATATACCACATCATTTTTAAAATTTCTTTTACAAATTTTCTTCAATTCAAGAGTTTAATAAAGATACACACTTTAATAATCTTTATTTATAATTTAAATTTTTTTAAACTTAATTTTTTTTATAACTTAGAATTTTATTTAAAACTCAAAGTTTAAAATATTATATTATTGACGTACTTCAAGGATAATATCTTATAAAATTCAAATATTACGTTTATAATCTATCCTAAATTTATTTTCTCATAATTCTTTTTCATTTTATTATAATAAATGAAAACTATCTTCTAGAAATGAAATAAAAAATCATAACCTTAATTTCTTATGTATTTGTTTCAAAAAGCATTAGTATCCTAAATGACAATGCTGTTCCAGAAATAAAATCAAATAGATGAGAACCTTCTGTAGATGTATTTTCTATAAGGGCACATAAAAATATTAGAAATCATTAACTTCAATTCAACAAATATTTAGGGGGTATTTTTGGTATTCACTGTAACAAACACCAGTCACCAGAAGAATCACAGTACTATTGGCAGCTCTGCACAATGCCCATTGGTGCGTACGTACCTAGCGGGCAATAACAGAGCATCAACAAAACAAGCAGAGCAGAAACAGAGCACACTCACTTTCCTACTCAAAACCCTACCGCCGTTACCCTTTCTCTCTTCATCTCTAAAATATCTTCTTTTCTTTGCTAACAAAATCGAAACAACTATTCCTTTAGCTGCCAAAACATTGCGATATTGACACGTTCTCTGCTACCCTTTTCCTTTACTGTGTTCCTTTTCCTTTACTGTGCTCCTCTTCAGTTGGTACTGTGAAAGTTCTTTCCTTTACCATTTTTTTAGTTACGGAACATGTTTACTTGCAGATGATAAAATTCTATTTTCCCCCTCTTTTGTGTAACTTGCTAGTAATGGAAGATCAAAGCAATCAAGAGAGCCCTGTGCAACTAACATCCTGTGACACTGGGGGAACAACCAATGATGTCTCTCATTCAGCTGATGACACTGGCAAAATGGGCCGATGCAGTTGAGGAGGAGATACGCGTGCGGCTGGAGAGTTAGCAGAAGCTCGATTACGATGTTGAACATTGATGTTTATTTGGCTGCACGTATGGAAAAAGTCTGATATATGAAATATCCGAGATGTTGATTGTGGGAACATGGTAATCGCATCAGTCGTGATTTTTCGTGTTCAAGGCGTTGATTAAGTTGTTTGATCTTGACAACGAGGCTAGGGACGAAGTATAGAAGATAGTAGAAGAAAAGAGTGAAAACGATGAGAAGGATATTACACTATCTTTCCATCATAGACTTCTGGTGGCAGAGGACACCAAGGCCAAGAATCGTGAGAAGGATGAATAATATTTTGACTTAGATACTTAGTTCCTCAGAACTTTCACGAAATACTTCCACTCGGATTCTTGAGGGAAAGATTGAGTCCTTTAAGAACCTCATCATTTGAATAATTAGAATAGCTCTAGAATCAGTAAGAATTGAATCCAAACACAAATTGAAAATGCTTTTAACACCACCATCTGTTAGTTTTGATTGGCGAGGTGGAACATCTCTTAGCCACTACCATGGATATTATTGTAAAGACTTTTTACTGATATTATTGAAAAGACTTTTTACTGATGCACTCTTGAAAGATGCACCTGTAGGCATCTTGGCCATCTCACCTAAACACCTCAGTCATGTCGACGTGACACTGCTTGGTCATTTAGCCCTAAGACTTATTGTCCATTTCGACCGTGTTGGAGTAATCTTACATGTTCAATGCGGTCGTTCTCGAGTTTGTTGGTCTCGAATCTTGAGCTATGCTTGTTGATTCTTTGAATTTGATTCTTCTCGGCCTTACGGTCAAAATGTTTCGGATAAAAACATTATATTACAAGGAAATTTGTTATATTGTGTGCAAGTATTTGGTTTTAGATTTTTAATCTGTTTTGGATGAATCGCCTTCATGAACTCGATTTGTATATTCAGTAGATTGTTGTAATAAGTTTGATGTACTGTAGAACCAATTTGGAGTAATGAACTGACTTGGAGTACTTGTGTGCAGAGATTCGGTTGACTCTTCAAAGTTAAACATCTCAAATGATCAAGTTAGTTTTGAACATAGACGGGCGGTTACGAGAACAGTAGTTATACCTTGTGACAGTATCTTCCTATTTATAGGAATAATGTTAGGTCAGTTCAATATTTATTAAGCCCATCCTCAGGTTCAGGATAATAGGTCTTACTAGCAGTGTGAAAATCTTGATTAATGTTTCTTAAACAAATTTAGTGGGTTTGTTTCCCACGTAAGATGATGAACTCAATTAGTCCACCTCTACCTTGCTAGGAATGACCTTAAACGGACTTCTAGTAGTAGAATTAATCTTGACATATAGTATAAATCACGTTATGAAAACCACTGAGATATAGTTTTGATTAAGTGGCATGGTGTTTTATAATTGAGTAGTTCTCTTTTTTGTAGATTCCATCTTTGAAATTTTTTACTACTCAATAAAGCATTTTGGTGAACCAGCAATTGAAAAAACGTGCATCAAGAATATTAATTTTTGGATTTTGATTTGTCGGTGATCACCAGGTATAACTTCAATTTTCTGACTTTATTTTAGCATTTAGTTAAAAGAGTCTTGGTCTCATTTATGTTGTGATTTTTTCTTTATGTTGTAATTGTGCTTGAGAGCCTGATACTTCAATCATGATGTCTGGCATGTATATATTTAATAGTTTGTGTGGGTACTATCATCTGGATCAATATAGTTTAGATCAAGGTAAAAGTATAACCATGAGCTTATTGTTGATTGTTGGGTTGACATATATCTTTACTTGGTGTGGTGACAACTCCTAAGCATCTCATAATAGATTTTGTTTGGTTAATATAATTAATTCATGAAAAGAGCTGTTAAAAAAGGAAAGGTCCCATTGATGCTCACAAGATGACATTGTTGAATGTTTGGCGTAGAATCTATTGTAGAACAAGAGATGCACTTCGCCTCAACTCTCTTTCTGAACTCGTCAACAATTATTCAACAATTATGAGATATAAATTTTATTCGTGATTGATATTAGCCCTCTACATCTCCAAATTATTATGTTGTGCAGAAAAGGGGCCAATATTGGTGCTTAATGTTTTAATTTGCTGTAACTAATTACAAATATACATTTTGGCATTTACGAAACCTTTTACTTTAGGAATGTTTACGTTCATTCATCACAGCAAGCATAGATGAAAATGTTCTTGAATTGCAATTTCAAGATCTTTCCAAAGATTGCTTCTACATGGAGTTTGTGAGGTAATATGCTACTCAATTTGTTAATGGTAACAACTAGATACTCTACGTGAAGAACGAAAAATGATTTACACTCTAAAAACTAGGTGATATTTTTCGTAAGGATATATTCCTTCAAACAAACAAGGTCTTTTGTTTGAGAGATTACGATAATTTATATTGTTATACTCAATTAATTTCCATCTCTTGTATTTGGGGTAACATTCAAAAGAAATACATTTTAGAAGTTAGAACACTATGATAATGATGACCTTACCTAAACAAATTGTTTTTATTCGTGCTTGCAATATTTTCAAATCTTACTTTCCATGCAGAAGCAATCAATGAAAAGGATCTTGAAATTGCAATTCAATAACATCTCCATCTATGCTTGCTGTTATGAATGAACATAAACATTCTTAATGTAAAAGGTTCCGTAAATGCCATGCATATTTGTAATTAGTTACAGCAAATGAAAAAATTAAGCACCAATATTGACTCCTTTTCTGCACAAAATAATTATTTGACGATCCACAGGTATATTATCCATCACAAATAAGATTTATATTTCATAATTGTCGATGAGTTCAGAAAGAGAGATATGATGTGCATCTCTTGTTCTACAATCGAATCTACGCCAACCATCCAACATTGCCATCTTGTAAGCATCAATTGACTTTTCCTTTTCTCAACAGTTCTTTCCATAAAATTAATTATATTAACCAACCAAAACAAATAAAATCCATTATGAGATTCTTCCAAGTTGTCACCACAAAGATATATGTCAATCCAACAATCAATAAGCTCAAAGTTATACTTTCACCTTGATCTAAACTATATTGATCCAAGTGATAGAATCCACACAAACCAGTAAATTATACATGTCAGACTATGATTGAACTACCAGACTCTCTCAAGCACAGTTACAAAAGAAACAAAAAGATCACAACATAAATGAAACCAAGACCTTCTTAACTAAATGCTAAAAAGACAGTAGAAAAATTGAAATTATAACTCGATCACAACAAGTCAAACTCCAAAAGTTAATATTCTTAATGCACGTTTGTTCAATTGAAGGTTCACCAAAATACTTTCTTGAATAGTAAAAAAATTCAAAAATAAAATCTACGAAAAGAGAAGTTAAAAAATAACTAAATTACATCTTTATCCATGTCTATTCGTGAATCGGTCCCACTCCTCTATGTTAGTCATGAAAAATGTAGAAGGCGGAACTTCATCACCTTTAAAATGAATCCACAAAGAGAAAAGGAAAGAGAGAATACATAAGAAAATGACTAAAAAAATTTGTAGTAAATATCATTGCCGAAAGTTCCACTTCACTTTCAAAGTGCTCTATAGATTTTGTGTAAATTTCGAATTGTGCCTCTTTGATTTCCGTGCACGTCTAATAAATAATGTGCTAAAAAAGAAATCCATGTAATTTAGAAAGATATCTTGTGTGGAATAATTTAATTTTTGTTTGTCTAAATGCAATATTGCCTTATCAAAAAAGAAACAAGGCAGCCACGAAAATGTCATGAATAACACATACAGCAGATGAGTCAGATAAATACCCCATGGTGTTGGGACAAATAAGCCTATAATTTCGAGGTACCAGTTACATCAAGAGACTGTCATTTAACCACCTACGGAACCTTCGATGTGTGAGCTAAAACATGTAACATAAGTATCAATAATCTAACAGTGACTTAAAACAGATAACACAACTAATATTTTGTAATTGTTATCACACAGAGTAGCTAAAAACATGAACTAAACAATTAGCAAAATCAGCCTCTTAGGAGATCCACATACAATGTAAACAAAAAAAATTAAAATCTTAAGATACGAAATCCTGCAATACCTCATCAACCTAAATGTTGTAAAAATTCTAAAAAGAGATCCACAAAACAATAATTCATATTGCAATTGCTCACGTGCAAACAGTTATCCACCATTTTAGAATACAAGAATAGACAAATTATTAAACCATCTTAATTTTAAAACATTCACTAAGACAACATTTGTGATTAGAGTTGTTATTTAAACTTTTGTCCTCCATACAAGAACTACTCAATCATAAAACACCATGCCACTTAATGAAAACTATATTTCACTGATTTTCATAATGCCATTACCAAATGTAATAAATGTTCGCAAGTCAATACACAAAAGAAAGACAGATATTTTAGCCAAGAACCAAAAGAAAGTGATAACATTAACCAATTTCTCAAAAATATCCATTGCGTTTCCATATCAAATAGAAAAGAAACACCGATACTTAATCACTGATAACACAATATACAAATAATTATAATTGCGCGTGTAATATACACAGTATGCCAACCTTTCCAGTTAAGCTCTCAAGGAAATCTATCTTCTTTTCGATTCCACTGGATTTCGACCCATCTAATCATTTCCAACAAAATTACTAAATAATTCAGAACACGAGAAACATCGATCTTGCCACGCAAGATTCAATCTTTGAAATTCAATAAGCTCAAGACCATCTCCAAGATTAAAAATGTGAATAGATACAAGATGATCTGAGATTCCCAAATTCAAAACTTGCTGATAATAAATTTGGAGAAAAGAAATATTCTTGTGTTTCTTGGATTCTCATATTTTATGCCTCACATGATTGGCCGGTGTCTTGGATTGCAAGTAATGGACCGAGTCAAGCCTATCATCAATACATATGTTTTAATTTTTGGGCCAGTTGTTGCACCCTTACCCTTGGACTGCAAGTAATGGACCGGGTCAAGCCTATATCACCAATACAATTGGGCTAATTTTTGGGCCAGTATCTTCCTCGTTGCACCCTTATTTTCCTCATACCTCATATTTCTGTACCTCAATAGTAAAGATGAAATTACAAATTTACCCTTTTAAAAATATATTTTAATCCAACCTTACCTTTCACCTCTATGGCTATATTTTTTTTGTTGTTCGTCATTGAGAATTGTATAATCTGCAATGCCGAATTTTCGAATGAGTTGTGGATTATCCAATCCGTAATTTATTTTTGAAATTATAATAAGTTGTGGATTAGGTAATTCGTAAGTCATTCAAAATTTTGAATGTATTATCTACAACTTATTTTAATTTCAAAAATAAATTTTGAATGTATTATCTGCAACTTATTTTAATTTTAAAAATAAATTATGGATTGTGTAACCCACAATGCATTCCAATTTGTACAATCCCCAACTTAATCATGACTTGTCATAGTTAAATCCAACTATTTTCCTTATTTATATGTACAAACCTAGTTTTATTGAATGCAGTTAAAGTCTGACTTTGTTATATGTGTTATCCCAATCATGTAATTAAAATTAAATGAAGAGTCTCTTATGTTGCATGCTTATTCTCATTCCAAGTTCCAACCCATTTTAAATGAATAGTCTATTATGCTTCTTTATACCCATTTCAAAAGCTCTTCTACTTCTCTACACCCATTTCAAATTAAGAGTCTATTCTACTCCTTTACAAAGTTTCTTAGATTGTTATGTGAAGAGTCTCTCAACATTCACTCCTATTTCTTGACTGGTTTCATTTCAAATTAAATTAAAATAAAACTAAACTAATTAAATTAAGGCAAATGAAGAGTCTCTATATGTTTACTCGTCCTTCTTGATTGGCTTTCATTCAAATTCAATTAAAATTAAATTAAATTAATTTAAATGAGACACTTTTAACTATCTCTTTTTCTTGCTATCAAATTCTAAAATATCAGTCACACTTTCAAAGTCATTAGAGCATATACTCACAGAATTTTCTTCCACTTCTCTTTATTAGCTAGAAAAATCTCACACGCCATAACTCATTTATTTTTTTGACAAAAATGTTATAATTATTATATATATATATATATATATATATATATATATATATTTAAAAAAGTAATATCTACTATTCGTACGATTTCACGATTTACAATCTTGTGAACTTTTCACGATCCTACTCAAAATCTCGACTTAATTGGTCAATCATGAAATTCTGATTTCAGACTTGCGCCACAATTTATTGAAAACATTTCAATAACTCACTGAAGATTGTACAGGCCGTAATGATGAAGGTGTAGGAGAAAATATTAGAGATTGTACCATCCACAACTTAACTTTGGAATATTTGATTTTAGACTTGCAGATTGTATATTCCGCAATTCAATTAAAAAAATTCTATCATTGCAGATTGTACAATCGGAACCTCCACTAAACTTTTAATCTATTTTTCTAATACTAAGAATATTTTGGTCTTTTTCTCATGAATAAAATTGTAATATTTAAAATTATGGATGTGCATGAAGATACTATAGACGTGCAAGAAGAATCCCCGTCCCTCCATTGTATTTTCCTCATACACCTCCATCATAGTGTAGTGATACCGTATCATGTGGTCAAGAATTTACTCTACTTGTATGAAAAAAAAATTCATACAAAATGACTCATCTCTACACTCTTGACGATTAAGAAGAAGTTGAAAACTTTATTTAAAAATGATCTAATTTTTTAAGGAAATCTTTAGATCAAATTAATGGTAATACAAAAACTGGAAATGATAGAAATCACACTAAGTATTGCAACATCGCATTATCTTCTTCGTTTCTCTGATAAGAAGTTGTTTTTCTTATTTCTTTTATTCTTCCTCCATTTCTACTAACACCATGAAATTTGTCTTATCTATTCACGTGAGTATCAAAATATCTTAGTTTAAAAGTGAAAACTCCTTAATCTAGAGTTTTCTTTATTAGTGTATTATTATTATTATATGATATTTTATCTTTTATTTGTAATTGTATTTTTTTTCTAATTAATGTTTCAATTAGATTTATTTCCAAATCCCATTTTGAGTAAAAATAGAAAAACTAAGTAAAAAAAATCTATAAATTTATTTTTTAAAAGTTTTAAATTAAATGATACCATTTTTTTATTATGTGAGTCTCTTTCATATCTTATGATAACATAAATCTTTAATTTTAAATAAAGTAATTATAAATATAATAACATAAAATTATGGACAATCCCTTACCTTCGCATGAAAAAAAATATATATAATGACTAAATCTAAATATTTAAAGATAAAAATAATGTTAATTCATGTTATTAAAATATTGTATAGATTTGTCATCTCAAACAGAAGATTCATGTTATAAAATCTCATCTTATTTCATGCGGATCATATTATATTCAACTTCATTTTAAAATTTTTTCTTTACAAATTTTCTTCAATTCAAGAGTTTTATAAAAATATACTTTTTAATAATTTAATTTTTTTAATTTTTTAAACTTAATTTTTTTTATTTTTATAACTTAAAATTTTATCTAAAGCTCAAAGTTTCAAATATTATCATTTTGACGTACTTCAAGGATAATATATTATAAAATTCAAATATTACGTTTATAATCTATCCTAAATTTATTTTCTCATAATTCTTTTTCATTTTATTATAATAAATGAAAACTATCTTCTAGAAATGAAATAAAGAATCATAACCTTAATTTCTTATGTATTTGTTTCAAAAAGCATTAGTATCCTAAATGACAATGCTGTTCCAGAAATAAAATCAAATAAATGAAAACCTTCTGTAGATGTATTTTCTATAAGGGCACATAAAAATATTAGAAATCCTTAACTTCAATTCAACAAATATTTAGGGGGTATTTTTGGTATTCATTGTAACAGACACCATCATCAGAAGAATCACAGTACTATTGGCAGCTCTGCACAATGCACATTGCGTGCCTACGTACCTAGCGGGCAGTAACAGAGCATCAACAAAACAAGCAGAGCAGAAACAGAGCACGCTCACTTCCTTACTGAAAACCCTACCGCGGTTACCCTTTCTCTCTTCATCTCTAAAATATCTTCCCTTCTTTGCTAACAAAATCGAAACAACTATTCCTTTAGCTGCCAAAACATTGCGATATCGACACGTTCTCTGCTACCCTTTTCCTTTACTGTGCTCCTCTTCAGTTGGTAGTGCGAAAGTTCTTTCCTTTACCATTTTTTTTAGTTACGGAACATGTTTACTCGCAGATGATAAAATTCTATTTCCCCCCTCTTTTGTGTAACTTGCTAGTAATGGAAGATCAAAGTAATCAAGAGAGCTCTGTGCAACTAACACCCTGTGACACTGGGGGAACGACCAATGATGTCTCTCATTCAGCTGAGAATCATCTCATTCCCAACCCAAAATTTTTCATTGCAGCCTCATCTGGAAGAAATGAGAGCCACTGGACTTGCTTTCCAAAACCATCTCATAACTATGTTGAGTATCTTTCAGAATCCTCAACTTATCTGCCAAACACTTCCACTGATTACATGATGGGGGGTAGTTATCTGCCTGTTGGCAACATCAATGATGCCCACATCGTTAATGGCTCGGACAGAAATTTCTTTTACGATGATCCAGGAAAAGTTTGTGCCTTTAAGCCTATTGCTTCTTCAAGTAATGACCTTGACATTAAGAAGGTAAGCTCTTTAAATAGTATTCAAGTAAATTAGTGAAAACGAATATCATAGCATAGTGGGTTTTATTATGTGTCCCTTGATTCTTTTATGTGCGTTTTCAGCAGGTGGGGTTTTGGAGAGCTGACGAAGGAGAGGAAGTGATTAAAGTTGAAACTGAAAGTAGTCAAAATTTTGTTTATGCTGAGGTCGGTTAATGTCTTTCCAGCATGCATGTATCACATGAATTGTGCCTACGCATTTGTTAAAATATTTTGAAGATTCTGAAATTTATGAAATGATTTATACTCTAATTTTGTGACAGAGTCATGCTTTATGGACAGCAGATTCTCTTGGAGACAAGCCTAATGCTTTGCATGATCCAATGGCAATGGTTGGTGCACCTGCTTTACTCCCCAAATCAGGATGCAGCTCCTCAAAAGAGAAAGCACGCGTCACTGACCGTGTAAGTAAAACCTACCATTGGTCACACTAATGGCAATTTATCTTATTCTCCATTTCTTTAATACAAGTGGGGTTCCTCACACATGTGCTTTTCAATTTAGCAACGCAGGCAACGTATCGCTGATAACCTGAAAGCCTTACACGAATTGCTTCCAAATCCAACAGAGGTAATCTGTTGTTTATGAATCAACATTAGCCAATCAAAAGGAGGTTTTTATACTATGTTGTCAATTTATCATTCATAGTGTGATATTGATATTGTGAGCACCTAATCAAACTGAATCACCAGAAATGATAATAAACTGTTTCTTAGTGTTTAAAATATGAATATCTGGAGACAGTGTCATTATGCTTAAGTGAAAATAAAACATTGCAGAAAGTTTTAATTTCTGTTTACATAGCTGCATTCATATAGACTGAATCTTACATTTACTTAGTGAACTAAATTTTAATTTGCAGGGAAGTCAAGCATACATACTGGATGACATTATTGACTATGTCAAATACTTACAGCTTCAAATAAAGGTAGCTTTTAACTCCTAATATTCTGATTTATATTGTCGTATTACACTGTAATGTAATAAAGGACATGCATGATAGACATTCTCCAATAAGGTGGGACTAGATAGATGATCTGCTATAACCAAGGAAATTGTTGCTTGCAGGAACAAAGTGGAAGTAGATTGCAAGAGGAATTAACTGCTGTACCACTAGTTTTTCATGAGGTATACAATTTATAGTTCATATCAGTAAATACACAGAATCACTGTGAATTCATGTGTTTGAACAAATAGTAATGCAATCAAATAGTTCCTCGTATCAGTGTCAAATGATTATTTTCAATATTGCAGGGTTACGGTCATTATATCAACCAACAGGTGCTGAATGAACCCCTGGAAGAGATAATGGGGAAACTACTTGAAGAACATTCTGCAGCAGCTGGTCAGTTACTAGAGAGTAAGGGTCTTTTCCTGCTGCCTATGGCTTTGGTTGATGATTTGAGTGAGGCTATGCAAATGTTTGGCGATAATGCCCTGGTCTGATAGAAGCTCTCTTGTATTTATTTTAGTTTTCATTATGGATAATTTCTACTAGAAAGTGGCAGTAGTATGATTATTATCTATGTTTGTGTTACAGTAACATCTATGACTTCTTCCGAACTTTCAAAATTTCTGCCGACTCAGATATCTATTTTAAGACACTGAATATGTGGGTATATGGTTAAGTTCAGTTGAATGTCAATTTCTTGTGAGTGTAATATTCAATTCAACAGGTATTATAAAGTGTGTTTTATGTGAATCACAGACTAACTTCAACATATTAAAGCTGTAAAGAAATGACTCATTATCCTTGAAATTATGGGTGACTTTAAAAATATTATCAAATATGATATTTTATCATTTCATAATTTATTATATGTGATAATCTATCGTAAGATGAGAATGTAAAAGTATGATATTTAAACTAAATTATTAAAATATATTTATATCAATTGGTGACCATTTTAATACATTCTTCAAAGAATTTTGATATTTTGACATTATAAACAATGAAATTCATTTATTTGATATGAAATAAATTATTATTTTATTATTATATAAATGTTGTAACTGTTTATTACTGTCAGCAGTTTGGTCCTTCAAATTATGCATTAAGTGGAACTTTAAAGATTATAATACATTGTTTTTGTTATTTTTAAGAGTCTATAATAGTACCCTGTAGTCATGGTAATTTGGGAGCAAATAATTACTTCCAAATGGATATTTGTATTTATAATAGTAATGTCTATAATGACAACTCTTAAGCTTATTTATGATTTTATACTATAAAACATCCCATTAAAACTTCAAGCTTGTGCCACTCCTTGCCCAAAGACGTTCATTATACAGCTGTTAAAAGTATACAATATTACTAATCTAACTTTATAAATTATTATAATAAGGATACATATTTTTCTTCACATGGCCTGCATATTTATTGAAAACTTCAACCAATTTATCTTTCTTCAACAAATAATAATAATAATAATAGGAGTAACAAAGAGTAATAGTAAAAGTAATGACAATAATACCTTCTTCTAACTAAAATAATTATTAAAATAAAAAATAATATAGATATTAAAGATTTTTTTTTATCAATATTCAATAGTTTAATTTAATTTTTTGATTCGTTGTTGTCGGGTCAATAACAATTATAACGAGATTAATTCTTTTACCTAGTGGATTAGAAGAAACCCATTGCCTTAAAAAAGACAACATACTCTAAAAATAAAAATTTACTTTCATCTTTGTTCAAAAGCATTAAATTAGAATATTTGATGCATTCAACCATCTCATGTCAAATGATTATGATTTGATTGTTTGGTCTTATGTTTAAAGTTATAATTTTGTGTTTGGACAATGAAACATATACAATATTTAAAAAAGTAATATCAATGATACACCTTTTTTTTTTTTCTTTTTTTATCTCTCTTCTCTCATCATATTACATAAATATTTTAAAAAAGTAATATCTATTATACACTTTTGTTTCTTTTTTATATATCTTCTCTTATCACATTACATATCCTATAAATCTATCACTTTTTTTCTTTCTTTCTCCAGACGTAGATAAACAATTTTGGGTGCTCATGAAACGTTTTCCTTTACGTTAAATTTTGTGTAAGTGGTTTTACGTCTTTAATCATGCAAGGTTTATACAGAGAAATAATTTTGGATTGCTTTGTTAAAAGGTTAAGAGAAATATGTATTTTAAGTATTTGAAGACAATGTCAATGAATATATACTTACATTCAATGTTGACAATTTGGGAATGGAATATATACTATATCTAAATTATGTACCGCACTAATAGACAAGAACATCAACAACGACATACACGAAGCTAAACAATTCTCACATGAACTAACTCATTTCTTGGAATTACTTGAAAATTTTAGAGTTGATATTTTGAACCCTTAATTTTAGTTCTGTTTGAGAATAACAGTTGCTTGAAGTGTTTTCATTGTTATTGTTGTATAATAAATACTCGTTTGGAGTATTAAAAATATTATTCTCATTCCCAAATATATACTTTGTCCTCCTTATTGCTTGGTTTATGTGAATATTGATATATGGAGCCAAACTAAGGTGTGCATACATATGATTGGACCCTAAATCCACTTAGATGTAAAGGAATAAGAATCCGTCTTAGGGTTGTTGGATGGAAGAAAGTACTCTATAAGTGTGCAGGACAAAATAATAGGTGGATTTATGTGATCATGGATTCTCAAATTATATAAGGTCATTGAGATGGAAGTTGAATTTTGGAGAATAAAAGAGATTGTTTGGCAGGGAAAATGACGCTTCATACTAATTTGTATGGATCAATTCGAACACTGATCCATGCAACTATCGTGTGGGAATTTGAAGCCATATTGCCATGGCCAACCTTCGTTTTCATGCATAAAATTAAGATTAGAGTTTGCTTAGGTCACGCTCCCATTTCACATCACCATTTCGATACTATATATGCATGGAAGATTTGAAAGATGAATATGGGGCACTAACCCATTTGGTCACTATGAGAAACACGTGCGCAAGAACAAGACATTACGTAACTAAACAAGCTTTGATGGTTACTGTAAATTTAATTTTACGATGAATTTCTACTCATGATTTTGTAAAGTAACAGAGAATATACTTGAAGAAATACGTTATGTTACTACACTCTTCTTATTTAATACTCAAATTTTACGACAGCTAATTACTGGAGGAGCCAAACAAATATTCACAAAAGAAAAAAAAAGTAAGTTTGAATCATTGAAAATTTTATATATTTTGAATCTTGTAATCATTAGTTAAATATTCTTACCCACAGTGACCTTTTGAAATATTGATTCCAACACAAACAATTAAAGGGAGGAAATGTTCTCCCGTCCAACATGAATGAGTATGAAACTCATATTTTTTTTTGTTGTCGTGCTATTTGATTTACGAGTAAAGTTTGGTTAGTTATTTGTATAGTGCTGACTAAAAGGGAATATTCACAAAGTAAACAAGTTGAAGCGAATCAATATATTTTTTATTGAATTTTTTTATACATTTGAACCTTGTAACCATATCCTTAGTTGAATTCTTACACACCTTAACATTTTTAAATGCTTCCTTTTATCACACGAATGTTTGAATGGAGAAAAGTTGTCGCATCGATCCGACATGAATGAACTCGAACCTTTTCTATTTATTTTCAAATGAGTGAAGTCGATATTTGTATAACTCCTACATAAAATTTCATTTAGTACTAATATCTTTAGTTACATACCATTAAAAACTCTCTTAAAAAGCTGATAGAAAAATAGTGATTTCATCAAAATATATACTAATCCAAATGCCCCCAATTAAAATATGGCGAACCAAGAATTGTGTAGAAATTCATTTATTAAAAGAACTTTGTTTAAATCTTATGATGTATTGTGGCATGAAATATGGTTGGAAATTAAAATATTTTCTCTTTATTGTAAAGCAAGAGAAGAATAGTTTACCCTATCATGAGAGACAAGATGAGTGGAAAAGCTGCTCTAACCACTAAACGGTAGCTAGCTCTTAGCAGAAAAGACCCAGATACATATGGAGACAAAATTGAAAAAAACAAAAATTAGGGAATAATAAGAAAGACCTTATCATACAGATATTCTTTATGCAATTTGGCGCTCCTTGCCATATAACCCACTAAGAATGGAACCTACCTTGCCCATTGGTTTAGCAGAAACAAGATGACTTTGAAGAGCTTCGTTGAGCCTTCAGTGGACCATTAACATTTGTATATGGCATAAAGCTAATATAAATATTAGCAGAATATTTGACGACACCAAGTTGACAATCAATAATTCCTGTACTACTTTACATTCACGAACAGAGAAGCAGAGAGAGAGACACTTTTGACATCTTCCCATTTTGTCTACTCTATAAATACTCCACACACCCTCTTTCATTCTCAATTCACTCCTACTTCACTTCTTCTGTCATTCACCTTGTATAATCAAAATCCCATCTTGTCTTGTCTTGTCTTAGCTAACTCAGCTTTTTGTCTAAAGAAATATTCTTTCTTCTTAAACTGGGTTGATCTTGGTAAGTCACGATGACCATCTCAATGTTCATGTGCAGATTAAGACAACCCATAATATGCATTCCTTGCAGTGGGAAAAGACTGAATGCGAGACAAATTGAGAAAGAGAAAGTAGTGGTTGTAATGGGAGCCACAGGGGCAGGGAAGTCAAGGCTATCCATTGACCTAGCCACATGTTTTCCATCAGAAATCATAAACTCCGACAAAATTCAAGTCTACCAAGGTCTCGACATAGTCACAAACAAAATCCCAAAGGAGGACCAACGTGGGGTGCACCACCACTTACTAGGAACAATAAACCCCAACGTAGACTTCACACCCAATGATTTCATTGACACGTCATCAGCCGCCATTGACGCCATCACCAGAGCCCAGAAGCTTCCAATAATCGTTGGCGGCTCCAACTCGTATCTCGAGGCCTTGATCGACGACGACGATTACAAGTTCCGGTCGCGCTACGATTTTCTCTGCCTGTGGGTGGACGTGGAAATGCCCGTGCTTCAGTCCAGCGTGGGGGAACGGGTTGACGACATGTACCGTAACGAAATGGTGGATGAGCTGAGACCCTTTTATAGACCCGACGGGGATTACTCGAGAGGGATAAGAAGAGCCATTGGGGTTCCTGAATTTCACGAGTACTTTCGGAGGGAGCGGTTTGTTGACGAGGAAACCAAGCAGAGGTTGTTGGAAGATGCGATTAAGGAAATAAAATTGAACACGTGGAAACTTGCGATGAAACAGTTGGGGAAGATTCAGAGGCTGAGGAACGTTAAGAGATGGGAGATTCATCGCTTGGACGCCACGCCCGTGTTTCGAAGGCGTGGGGAAGAAGCCGACGAGGCGTGGAAGAAGATGGTGGCGGAACCTAGTGCTATGGTCGTTGCACGCTTTCTCTATGACTCCAAAAACAACGCCAACGTTGTTTCTGGACTTAGACCGTTGCCAGCTTCGGAGAATGTTATGGCTGCGGCGACGTGCTAGTTTTTTAGCTGTGCTTTGTTCAGCCAAGATTTTGTTCTTTTCTTCTGTTTGGGGGAAAGCACTTGTAATCACTGTGCCGATAAAGAGTTTTATGAAACTAAATTCCTGCTACTAATTAATACACAAACTAATCATTTTTTGTTTCCTTTAGTTTATGACTCTCTAATATTTTCACATCTTATCTTATGCTCACACTTATTTTACTTAAAGTGCCAAAATTAATACTGAAAATTCATATAATAAAAATACAAAAGTCGAAATCAATTTTCATATTAGTATAATTTTAAAAAAATAATTTTAATATTATTTTTACTTTTAAGGGTGAATGTTGCTTTTGTAAGTAATGTTTTAAACATTATTTCTATAAATGAATGGATGAACACTACTACTACAATTATCTCACTTATAATGTTTTGATCGGATTTATTACTAATTATTCTTTTTTATCTATAAATAGAACCTATTCAAACTAAAAAAATATAGCAATAAACATAATAATTCTCATAAAAAATTTAAATCTTCTATTCAACTCTTATAGAAATTTTACAGTCTTTTATTCTATATTGCTTTTTAGAAACTTTTCATAAGGTTGATAAGCTTGGTCAATTTCATTAATTCCTAGTCTTTTTGCTAACACTCTTTCCTATGTTCATTCTCCTTAAAACAAGGCCCGTGGATCTATAGATGTAGTCAATGGGAATGGGAGGGGACAGAAGCAAGAGCTTCCTTCATCAAACCTATATAGAGAATTAATATTTTGGTCTAGATAAAGAGGTTTCACTTAGCATGTAATTTTGGATTCAAATTTAAAATTCTTTGGTAGAATTTTATTTTATTTTTCACGAGAGTGCTCACTCAACCATCTTGTCTCATGTTTTTTTAATCCTTCCCTTGTTAAGGACTATTCATACTCTCTTAAAAGGTGTTTGGAAAAACTTAGTTGAAGTCTAGAAAAAACATGAATTATAAATGTTTGATAAGTCTTTTTTTGTGTGTGTCTATTTTAATAAACTTAATGAGACATAGAGTATGTGAATTGGATAATATAGGGTGCTATAATTTAATTTATTAATTTAAAAATACCATAAATCACATATTTAAAAAAAACTCTTTTATACGTATTTTCTACAATATTTTTTTTATCAAATGTAGGTTTTCAATTTAAAAATTTATGTTTATAAATGTATTAAAAATTTATATCAATTAAAGATAAAATCAAATTATAGTATTTAATAAATATTAACTTCATCTTACAAGTATTTAAATATTAATATTGTATTATAGTGTTCTTTATTAAGAATTTTTCAAATGGTTCATTGAAAATAATAGAAAAAAAATGGTCATACCAAAGTTCTGTGTAATGGCATAATTTCATTTTTTACACTTGAATTTCCTGAATAATAAAAAACTATGCATGTGATCAAAGTAACGCATCAAAAAAGTATTTTATTAAATTTCTTTTCATTAAATTATGCTTTTTACACATGTTTTTGTTTTCTTTCTTAAAATTATTGAAGCTTCCAACTTTTCCTACTTAATCAAGTAAATTTTCAATCAAACACAGTCCTGATCATTTTATTTCTTGAGAAAATTAAGGGAAAAAATCTAAGAAAATATGAGACAAGAATTAAATCCATATAAAAAAATATACGATCTTCAATAGAAAAATGTTTAAATAATAAATCTGTCATTTTTTATTAACTTTCTTAATTCCACTTATGTGAGACTTACATTCTTGAAATTGTTTTTTAAAAAATAATAAGAAAAAATGATTCGACCGTCCTCACTTTGATAAGCACGACGCAAACGAATAATTTGACATTTGTAACGCGATTGCATCTTCTTCTGCTTGTGGAGACTATGCACTGTTAAAAACGAAGAAGAGTGTGAAGTGCTCACACCCTTTGAATAGATTCCATCAAATAAAAGTGCTTTATCTCCAATCATAACGCATCCTAACGATTTCAGTGTCCTTCAGATCACACAAATCGCCGCTCCTTCCGTACCATTCTTATTTATGTATCATTTTTTAATATTTATTTTTTCAATTAAATTACTAAAATTAGAGCATCATTTTCAATCATTAAAACTCCTGCTAATTTTTAAGATGGCACTTCAATACTGAATTATAAATGTTACAAAACAAAAAATATAAATTAAAAACTAAAATAAAAACAAACAAAATCAAAAGCCTCAGTTTTTTTTTTTCTTCAAAACTTAGCATCATTATTCGAATTGAACAAAAGGACCATGATATAATTGTCTTTTTCCAAGGAAAAAAAATGGTCCAGAGAGTTTATCTTTTGAAACAGTGTTGAATGAATAAATGGCTTTATGTTGTTCCTTGAAGATATTGGCTTTTGTTTCCCTGTTGGGTTGGATTCTGAAATAGCTCAGCTTTTGGTCAAACAGTAGTCCCACTGCCATTCCAAACATTTTTTTGCAAATAAAAATTGAATGACAGAATTTTGATGATATGTATCCTTGACTATGTTGTTGCTCCTATACACCTATAAAATCACCTTATATGCTTCTTCCCAATATTGTCTGATATGATGGATGGACATTTTTATTCCTTAAATGTGTAATTATAGACTTATGTGTGTGTATATAAGAATATTTGTTGAGAAAGATGAACTCTTTTAACAGATTTTAGTATCACAGAAAATTAGGTGCAATCAAGATATATCTTGCATTAAAAGATTGCCTATAGAATAATAAAAAAAAGCCTAAAGTCAAAATTCTTATACTCAGATTTAAGACTCAGAAATTTTAGACATCTGTTTTTTTTTCTCTGTCTCACAATAATCACATACTCTTCATTCATACCATTCATTTTGCTTTAATTTATCTCTTCTAAACAGAGTATGTAACTCATTTTTAATCATTAAATTTAAAAAATGAAAAAAAAATGTTAGTTGTAGATAATTTGATTCTTCATATACTCCAAATATCTTACAATTTAACTTTTTTTTTATGTATTTTTTTATCATCTTAAATATCATCACTTAACTTTAGTCTGAGAAATAATTGGTCTTAAATATAATAATTTGTACCCATTATTTATTCTTTTGTTTCAGAAATATTATCTCTTAAATTTATCATTGTGCAAGAAAATAAAATCATTCTTGACAATGAAAAAAAAATCTATTATTCTTTCTTAAAGACGTAATTTTGTCGTGCTTCCAATAATAATACTTTATCTTATATATTTATATTTTAAAAACTTTTCTTAAAATTAAATACACTCGTACAGTACACAGTAAATGCACTAATAACAAAAAAATATAATAAACGGAGAAATGAAACTTATACAAAATTGTAGAAAGAAAGATCGAAATATAATATATGATGTGATGCAGAGAAATAGATATTAAAGATGATGATTATATCTCTAATAAAAGTAATTAACACCAAAAAATAATAAACGTTATTATAATTACTTATGGTTAAATGAAATACAAAATCAAAATTATGTATATCTATTTAACATGCAGAAATAAATAATAACGATTATTCAAAAATCTACACCCTTAAATCTGCATAAAATATAATGTATAGTAGTAAGGGTTAAATGAAATTTCTAAAAAATCATTATTAATTAAGAAAATCATTATTAATATATGCAATTACTGTGCTGAAAGATAACAATATATATAACAACCTTTTAGATCAATCAAATGCAACCAAAAATCAAAACTTTCGAAAGAGTATAAAAACAAGCAGATAACGTTTTTATACAAGAATATATATTTTCTTAAAAACTTTATATTTATTTATAACAATAAAACTCAAATCCACTACCTCCTCTTTCTACACTTCACCCAGTCACATTCCCAAAATAAAATTATAATCAAACATTACCAACATTCCTCCACGTAATTTAAAAATTAAAATATTTGTAAAATATAATTTTGCGTAAAAAGGTTGTATTAAAAAAGTATTGTGCTGTAAAATATAATAAAATACTCTAAATTTTAAAATTATAATAAAATAATATGAAACACAAATACTTTAAATTTTAGAATTTAAAATTATAATAAAATATTTAGCAGCATATTATAGCATTTATCTTATAGCCTAAAAGCTATGCAGGTGTAGAAGCAATTTACATTGGTTTTTCATATGAATAGATGTTTTATAATTAAATGAGGAGCACGTAAGCTATATCCTGAATCCCCTTATTGTTTAATCAACCGTCAGAACCTTGAATTCCCCTGCATGATATGTAAGACATTACATGCTTATAATATGTATATTTTACTCTTCACCTTTGCACCTACTTGGCTTCGGATGCTACTCATACTTTTTATTTTACTTTTTTGTTATCAATCAGAGGAGTGCAAAAGAGGAAAGTGTCCACTCGTAATGGATCAAAGTGAACACCGAATTTAGAATTATAACTGCCTAGCTATGAACACTGTCATCGTAGAATAAACACCATCTCATATAAATATAATTTTGTAAGCACTTCACGTTGTCTGTCACTCTCTGCCTATGTCTGCTACAAAGTTGTCTAAACAATGATTTATCCAATAGCCTTAAACTTTGGTTTAAAGCACTATCTAAGTTTATACTAACCGCTTAGGGAGATGGATTCAAAGATTTCAAAAGGGTCGTGCCTTCTGTTTTATTCTGTCCTTTCCACTGTGAGGAAGGGTTAATAGTGTTGTTCGGAATGTAAAAGTCTCTTTACTGATTTGCTTACACGAAACAATGCCTCCCTACTTTAAAGAAAAAGAGAAAGAACGATTACTTTCTTCTACCAGTTGCGTTTGATTTTGTCAAGGGAGGGAACTTTTCATGAGTTTAAGTTAAAGATATGATAAGCATAGATCTAGCAAATGTCCAATAATCTTAGTGATATCTATCTTTATTAGAAAGGCAAGTAGCAGTTCTTTTTGTGGCTCTTTTTGAGAGTACTACAGTACACTTAGTTTCTAACACACGATGCACATGGAACGAATCAGAGGCCAGAACTATAAACCGAAGACAATATTTGATTCTTCTCCACTACTAAAATTTTCTGGCATCAAATCGTGAGTTTGTCAATTATATTGGCCCACCGCACGAGTAAGTGACGTTACACGATTCTCCAATGTGGATTGAGTACTGATGCAAAGGTTTAGTAAGGAAGGGTGGCAATAGAACTAGGACGTCACATATACATTGGCTGTCTACTTCCTTAGCCCACCGGCAACAGTTTTCTTCTTGAAGATTGTGGTGCTGATTACCCCTATGACCATGATTATGACGGTGACCATGATTATCAGGGGAAGGAGGGGGTGGAGGTGGTGGTGTTACGGAGCGAGGAACCATTGCACAAGCATGGCTTACTAATGCTAGTTGGGATAAACAGAGTGGCTGAAGAGATGGTTGTGGCAAAGGAAGAATTGGTGGCAGAGGAGGAATTGGTGGCAAAATCTGACTCTCCATCTTTGGCACAATTGCCAGAAATGTCATAGCCAGAGCTATTAAATTGAAAAACTTGACCCTCTTCATTTTGTATCTCTTCTCTCTATCTTCAGTTCAGTTAATAGGAACCCTTAAGTTCCTTAATTTTCATACCACCCCTTTAGAATTAGAACTGCTTAAATACTTGCAGATTCATGAACTTGTTCCCAGTAGGTTGTTAATCCGATGAATCATGATTTTTTATAAAATGCAATCACCAAAGAGTATGAGTGGAGATCCTGCTTGCTTAGTTACTATTTCTGTATTTCTCATCCATTTAGTGTGACGTCTCTGTAGGCGACAACAAACTATTCTAAATGGGGAGTTAGAATCACCAACCTTGTTCCTGAACAATGTTTAGATTAACTCATATTACAAAGGATGAGAAGCGTGGGCAAAGGACGTATTAGGTAATTCGCAAATTACTAACATGCAGAACTAGTGGACTTTTCTAGCTGATAAATTACAAAAATTTTAATGTGAGAAATATATCTAAACATTGAACCCGTAACCTCCATGCCACAAGGCAACAACTTTACGATTGCGTAACATGCATGATTGCTTAACCAATTTCAATTCTGTACGCTTTCCTCATGTGTTCCTTGAAACACGAAAAGATACTTCATTGCTGCTGTAAGCTAATTTGGTAACAGAATTTGATCATCATCCAACAATGCAACTTATTTTTTCCATCCTTAGCACAAATATAATGTTCTTTTTCCTCTTTGAAGGAACCTTCATCGGAAATACCGTGTTTTCCACATCTTGTTGCCTCCAAGTGTTGTACTGCAGGTTTGATCTGATGCCAGAAGCACTATTTGGAACACTCTGTTGATAAATTCCTAAATTTTAAAGCACAGTGAATTTAGATAAATTCACAACCTCCATCTTCCAAGTCTAACATAGGTATCATGCATCTCAAAGATTGACAAAAGTTTATTGTTAAATAGGCCAAGCACCGTAAATGCTTATTAACAAGATAGGATATGAGGAAAACACTCATCTTCGAACATTTTTTAGGAATATTTTTAAGTTGAAATCAAAATATTTCAAGGAATACAATGTAACAATCTGATTTCTGATTCTGATATTATGTTAACTGAGAACCAACATCACAAGTAAAAGGGACATCATTTAAAGGGGAAAATGATCTATAGACATACTACTAAGCCAAAAACTTGTTACCGAAGCATCTTTTCAATAACACAGTCCTAAGAGGTAGCCATTAATTTTTTCTGCAACATTTCATGCACCTTAAGACTAACTAACAATCATACCAAGTGAAAGCTTTTTCCTCACAAAAATCTTCAAAAATTGAAAGCTCTTCATATCAACACATACACTTTCAATCACCAACTTTCGAGGCCAATAACTCCATATCTTCCTTAATCTTTTCTTGCTTCAACCTCAATTGCTCCTTTCTCTGCCGCCACCCCTCCTCCAACAACTCAACAAATTTGTCTTTTATCCGAAGCAAAGGATCACGGTCAACCAACTCGTCACCTCTGTATGCTTCTCTCAACACTGCCGTTTCAATCCCACCTTTCAAGGACAAATAGAATATCCCCGAATGCCGGGTAAAAGTGCTGGAAAAAGCATTGGAAAACCTATACTCTTCGCAAAACTTTCCAAGGATCGGGACAGGAATCCTCTTATGCAAGGAAAGAGAAAGCAGTTCATGGAACACTCCAACGGATCTCTTCTCCATCTCTCTGGAACCCTGCTCCAAATGGGACACATCCTCATAAGGGGACACATAATCAAGCTCCATCCAATCCCTAACCCACTCCCTCATCTCCTTCTTCAACACAAACCCTGCAGGAAGCTCCACATTGAAATTCGGCCTAACCCTAATCCCCAAACGCTCACTCTCCTCCTCAGCCCTTTTCTCAATAACAGATTTTGCAAACTCGGGGTCCCAATTAACCAATTCCAGAAACGATTTCCCCTCCCCAGGAGACCCAGTTAACCGGAAATATTGCGGATACCGAGGAACCAAATCAACCAAAAAATCATTAGGGAACCCGAACTCCCTCTTCACGTGAAGCAACTTATCAGCACTAACAAACTTGCTCTTGGACATCATTAACAGTTTACACAACTTGGAGACAATGAAGGGTTCGTTCTCGGAGAAAATCCGTTGCTCTTCCTGGAGAAAACGATGAAGACGGTCGGTGGGTCGGATGAAGCGGACCGGTTCGGTTTTGGGTTTGACGCGATCATAGTAGACATCGAACAAGCCGGGGTTTTGGTTGATAAAGGTTTCGGCTTTGAGCTTTAGGCGCATCCTTTCGCGGCGCTTCTCTAGGTAGCGTAGAGGAATGACTTGGCCTGGTTCGTTGAGGACTTCTTTGACGACGCGGGCACATTGCTTGTAACGCTTGTCGTGCTCTATGGCTCGGTCCAGTGCTGGGTCCTTGCGCCACACTACTTTGAGGCTTGATATACATCTTGCGTTGTTATGGTAGAAAACGGTGTGGGTTTTGGTTTTGCAGAACATACCTTGAACTTCAACCAGCCGCACCGGCACAGTATGAGGCACCACACTGCCAATGCTGGAACTTGCAAGTGTCGGAAATTGACACACCAAACTAGGGCCTGTTACAGTAATGGTGCAGATGCCACTATTCACACCACTTTTGCTTCTTCACACTCCCTCTCTACTTTTCATTAAATACCCTTTTAAAAACTACTCCGTAATTTCATCATTTTTTTTTTATTTTTTTAAATAAGCTTATTCCAAAATGTTTTGAGATGTTATTTCTCAATTTAATATCTACCATCTCCACTATTAATCCATCTTATATCATATGGAACAACAAAGTATCAAGTGTTTGATAAAATTATTCAGATCATTTAAAATAATATATTTTAAATAATATGAAAACTTTTACATTTAAATATATTTTAAAGAATTATATATAGATCATTTATTTTAAAAAATATAAATAAGATATCAAGTACTTTATATTGATATAATATTTTGTAAATACAATTTAAGTGATGGGGACTGTTAATCTAACAATAAGTTTTATAAGAAAATTATTTAATTAAAAATTATAAAAAATTCATAGGCGTAATTTATATATATGTCATTTAATTACTATCTTAATAAAAAAATTGTGTTTTTAATAATATAAAGGTAAGTTTATACATAATGCATATCAATATTCATTAATATAAATAAATATAAGTGGTAGTAGCTTATATCTTTGGTAAATGGTGTAGAATTTGAAATCAATACCACAACCATGGTTAATATGTACAAACACGACAATTAAAATGTATTTTTTAAAACAGTAACAGTTAAAGATGTATAACACTGGTTATTCGTATGATAAACTTTAATTTATCTTATTAGTATAAAAAAGTCCTTTCAAATATACACGTTTAATATATATATATATATATATATATATATATATATATATATATATATATATATATATATATATATATATATATATTTTTTTTTTAAAATATAAAATATATTACAAAAAAATATATTATATTTTTATTTATATTATATTTATAAATATTAAAT
>Ga0099825_1002250_pt1 | contig 25565 bp, 9 predicted proteins | sample SiratroredBW_FD_76838 | JGI IMG/M metagenome (GOLD analysis project Ga0099825, IMG submission 76838) | Root nodule microbial communities of legume samples collected from California, USA - Siratro red BW | ecosystem: Host-associated > Plants > Roots > Nodule | place: USA: California | collected... | reverse complement strand
TGTGACCCTTCCTATCCACCTTTCACACATGTTCCAAACTTTTTGAGCAACCTTATAATGTACAGAAAAGATGTTGGACGTTTTCTATATGTTATCAGCACATAGGACATATAGTGCACCCGAGTTGCATTCCCCTTTTCACTAAGTTAACCCTGATTGGCAACCTATCCCATAATATCTTCCATACACACATAAAAGTCCACGGAACTATGTAAGGACATCTGTTTTCCTTCCAAAATATTTATTTTAACATTTATTTATAAGACATTTAGATCTAATGATTAATAATATTAATATAACCTGAAGATTGAATTTACTTAAATTACTGAATTTACTCAAGAACACGCTGTCACTTTAATATATGCTCCATATATACATACGTGTGTTTGAAAAGATTAATTTATGGACTAACTGAGTACACCTAAAAAAGAAAGCTGGTATATATATGAATAAAATCTTCCCTTAAAATGATTGACCATAGATGTTACTTTAATCTAATGGTTCAATTTCCCCTAATTTGATGTGAAGAGTGATAACGTTAAAGCTAAACAAAATGATTTCATTGGCAACGAGAATCATATCGTCCAATCACCTTTAGTGATCAATTAATGTTTGAAATTTAACATGAAATTGAGATTTATCTTCATAATTTGTCTGCTTAGTTTCGTTGAGTCAAAAAATATAATTCTATAGTAGTCTCTTAAAATTATAAAACAATTATAGCTCGATGATTTGGTTACTTGTTCAGCAATATCCTAAAAATTATCCAATTATGTTTAACAATTAAAACTAGAGATGATCTGTTTGGTAGATTCATGATTTGATTTGAGGCTATAATAAAGTCATTAGATCGGTGGTATGTGCAAATAATAAGTTTTATGTTTAAGTTCAAACTAGCGTTGAGAACTAAGGTTAGAGAACACAATGCTTTCGGAAAATGCTTGTTCATTCTTCTTTTCCCATTTCCCATCAAACTTCGGGGAATTAGGAATTTGAAATGTATAAAATTTTTAGGAGATGGAGAAGGATAAAGGATGTATTCATCGAGAAGTAGGAATCAACTGATTTTGTGCGTTTCCTAAGAGTTTCCAATCCTTAAGCAAGCACTAGAGAAGCAGCTCAATAATATACGGATTGAACTGGTGTATAAGGGTTTGGACACTTTTGAAGTACTCATTTTAATTTAATTTATTTTTGGTTGTTCAGAAAAAAAAATATACGGATTGAAAACATGAAAATTCATGTTATTATGTGAAGTTTATCCTGTTAGTGTACATTGTTCTCTTTGTTGAGAGTGTTTTTCTCAATGATCGATAAGTCTTAATCTTAGAAGAGGTCAATACTGGAAAGGTGTAGAATACTCATTTTTAGAGAGATGTTGAAACTCATACATATAGAGGTATAATAATACTTATTCCTAGAGAGACATAAAACTCATTTTAGTGAAAACTCTTAAATGGTTTGTTTAAGCTAAATAGACGTAGCCCTGGTTGTAGAGTGAACCAATATAAATTTGTATTTACTTCTCTCTCCCTTATACTTTGTTTTATATTACATTTGAATTATTTATATTCTGAAATTTAAATTCAGGATCTATTCGAACCCCCTTATGGAGCCAACTACATATTCATATATGACTCCTTTTGGAAAGTAAAAGGCTTATCAAGTGTCCAACACTTCTCATGACACGTAATTATGAATAGGGTTGCCACATGAGATAACTTACAAACTAAAGGGGTATATTGGGTAGTAGAATATGTGTTATATGTCAAGATAATAATGAAAGGACATCACACATGTTCTTCAAATGTAAAATAACATAACACATTTAGAAATTTGTGGGTATGAGTAATATCTACACACTATAACACTGCATACATTCACTTTTTCCAATTTTAGCACTTGGGTTTGAATAACAAATGTAATGAAGTGTGGAAGTGTATGTGGATCTCAATAATTTGGAATATTTGGCTCCATAGAAATAATGTCATATTTAGAAACGCAAAAGTGGGCGATATAGAAATCTTCACTGTGGATCAATTAAAGCATAGGCCTGGATCACGAATGAATATCATAAGGCTAATTTCTCATACTCAAAATGGTATGTGTCTAATCATTTGTATAAAAATAATGACACTTTAGGTAGGGTATACGACAATCACAAGGCATAAACATTGTAATAGGACCGAGGACTTCAATGACTACAATTTTACTAACATAATACCTCTGGCATTGAGTATGAACTAATGTAAAATGAGTAATCTTCTACTGCATATGTTTTTTTTAGTGTTGGAAGGCATTATGGGAAAGGTAATATACTTTGTGTATGCTGGATGTAGTAGGGAAATCAAAAACACACGGGGATCACAATGCATTTTAACTTTTGTGACAGGAACTAAGGGCTAGAGTGAATTAACTTTGTCAAGCATGCAAAGTAGCAAGAGTTAGTTGGTTGGTTGGCCAGCTAAAGCATCAAGGAACAAGAGAAATTTTGGTTTTATTACGGATAAATGCACGATATATCAATACAATTGGAATTCTCATATGTTAAGCTAGTCTATGGGATAGACTGGTTTGATCATAGACTGGTTTGATTGTTCTGACTGGAATATATAGGTTCCAGGAAAGGAGACACTACAAGAAAAAGGTTGTTTAAAGACCAATTTTTAGCTACCAAATGAAATGGTTACTAATTGTGACCAAAATAGTTACCAAATTAGATTTTGGTTAGATAAGTAACTACAAAATAAAAGTAATGATTGAATTTAGTGACCAATATAAGTCAAACAATTGGTATCTAACATTAGCTACCAAGGTTTTAGTGACCTATAGCATTAGATTCTAAATCAGTCTCTAATTTAATTAGATACCAATTTAAAATCTAATGGCATAGGTCACTAAAACTTTGGTATCTAATATTAGATACCAATTGTTTGACTTAATCGGTCACTAAATTCAATCATTACTTATATTTTGTAGTTATTTAGCAACCAAAATTTAATTTGGTGACTATTTTGGTAACAATTAGCAACCATTTCATTTGGTAGCTAAATATTGGTCTCTAAATAACTTTTTTCTTGTAGTGAGACTACTGAAACCAATTAACGAAATGGATATGTTATCATGTGTCCTATTTTGACAACCATTTCATTTGGTAGCTAAATATTGGTCTCTAAATAACTTTTTTCTTGTAGTGAGACTACTGAAACCAATTAACGAAATGGATATGTTATCATATGTCCTATTTTGACAAAGAAATAAAAGCATCATTAACCGAAATTATTCATCAATTGAAAGATTACAAGCTCATTAATTGATGTAGAAATATGCCAAGAAGTTATAACAACCTCATCAATGATTTGATAAATAATAAAATCTTATGTTGTTTTAAAGTGAATTAAAGCAAACATTGGAGGAGGATTTAAGGATGACTTAATTAAAGAGTTGTGAGAGACTTCATTGTATATATGATGATGTGTGTTTTAGAGTAGTTGGAAATATCAGAAGTGGACTTTAAGCCTAACTCATCTCTAAGGTGAGGTTTACACCCACTTATAGGCTATTGAAAGGCCTCATCTCTAGTCGACGTGTGATCTCTAACACACCCCCTCACGTCGAGACTCCTAAACTCGAGCATGAGACTTCTATGTAAGGATAGTCCGATAGCGACCCAATAACGGGTGGTCTGATAGGCGTAACAACCTTGCTAAGATAGGCTTTGATATCATATCAAAAGTGAACTTTAAGCCTAACTCATCCTTACAAAACCGACTTGTAAGGTGAGGTTTACACCCACTTATTAACTATTGAAAGACTTCATTCTAGTCAATGTAAGATCTCCAACAAAAAACAATAACTTCCTAGTCCACATTATAATCTATCTATAGTCCTATGACCAAACGTACAAGGAATTGTATCAAATTCTCTAATATGTAAATATACTAGGATATGTATTACTTTCATGATAACAATGACATGTATGCTTCAATACTGAGTACAAATTGCTTGGCTTGGGTCACGGTACGAAAGGAATAAGTATAGGATTGTTTTAAGGAATTCTTAAGAATTGAATGTATATATTATTTTTCCGTAAAAGAGTTAAAACACTCCTATTATGTTTTTTATTAATATATTTTTTAATATATTTTTTGTTACTAATAAAAAAATAAGTTCATTACATTGTCAACTTTTATGAATCTTAGAAATCGAAATCTTTAACTTCTCTAATTAAGTTTTCTAGATATAAACACACATAATTGTATTCCCTCGGGTACACAAATTCAAATTCAAATGTGTGTGAACCTTGAAAAAAAAAAAACTAAATATTATTTTAAAGGTTTTACAACGACAAAATTTACTTTTTAAAGTACTCTAACAAGAAAACGTTTTTGTCTTGTACTGCCCAATGATTAGAAGTAAATTCTATTTTTTAGTAAAATATGATTTAGTGATGTAATTTATTCAAATATAACAGATTTAATTATCATAGATCTTTTTAAGAAAATATTGCTAACATAATATCACTTTTTAGTACATATGTGTTTTTGAATTACCTTAAAATATATAATAATAACTTTTATATAAAATGTGATGCTATGTTTAGATGAATTTTCTATTCTTAAGTTTTTTTATTGGCAACGAAAAAATAAAATTAATGGGATAATGAAATTATCTCAATCTATTTACAAAAGCAACTTATACCTCCAAAAAGAGATGCAAGTACTACGGTACTTTAAAAAAAATAACTAAGCAGCCTAACCCTGACCACCACGATACAAACCAAATAAACCTACCCCAATAACAAATACTTAGTGCTGCAAAAGAAACAGAGAAGCAATTAGATGGAAAAATTCGAAACTATGCGACATTTTCTATTTTTAAGTGGCTTCAATCTTTCTTGGAGTTCTAACGACATATTCTCCAGCATATTTTTTAAAATAAAAATCTTCATTAGTTTAAAGTTACTTGAGAAATATAAAATTAGATAGACACATTACTTGATGTCGTAAAATTTGTAATTTTTTATAAACTTTAACCGATAAAAAAATATATGTACGAAAATATAGTGCTAACACTTTTCTTAATTCACAAGCATAAATATGTAGACATTGTGTGCTATGCTTGGCTGTAAACCATTGGGTGCTTGAGACCAGTACAGATGGAACTGTGAGGTTGTTTTCCTCTTTTCAAGATTATAAAGTAGGGGTCGCTACTCCCTAACTATTCTCCATCACATCTTTAATTTATAGATCAAAGCTTCCTGTTGGGATTTGTTTTTAGAGGGATAGGTTAGGTAGATTTAAGAACTGAGATATGAATTATTACAAGAAATCATCAACCACTTCCAATCCTCCAAAAATTAAGATCTAATATTTTTTATTGTTTTTCTTACTTTTATGTCACTTAGATTTTTTATTTTTATAAAAAAATTAAGTTTAACTTAATTTTACCAAACTAATTTATTTGATAAGGTTTGCACTAACTTATATATTATTAATTAATGTGGGATAGATATATCTATTTGCGACTGAAACACATACATCTCATATATAAGATTAAATATTTATAACTGACTTCATAATGATTCTAGAGCAGATGATATGATAGGTCTATCAAATCTTGTTATGATAGGTTTTGATATCATAAAAAATGAGTTTAAGTATAATTTACAACTTCACAAAATCCATTTGTAAAATAAGATTTGGACTCACTTATATCATATTAATCAATGTGGGATATCTAATACAATTCTCTTAAACTAAAATATGTATATCTAATATGTGAGACTAAATATTTATAAGTGATCTCTTAACGGTTTGATAACGATAATATAATAGACTTATCAAATCTTATTATGGTAAGTTTTGATATCATACAAAATAAATTTTAATTTTATAAAATTAGTTTATAAGGTGAGATTTACACTTATCTGTATAATATAAATTAATTATTAATTATGTAAGTTATATAATAGATATTGGATTTTTTTTTTGTTATACTTATCTTCTTCACTTATTCAATACAAATTGAAGATTGTCTTGACGTGTGTGACATATCTTCATGTTTATTGGAGATCTTACATCTGATTAGAGATAAGACATTTCAGTAAGTTATAAATGGGTGTAAATCTTACCTTAATTATAAGTTGGTTTTGTAAAGTTGAGTTATATTTAAAGTCCATTTCTGATATGGTATGAGAACCTATTTTAACAAGATTATTAGATCTAACATACCACTAGCTATGAGATCAGGTATTTCAATAATTTATAAATAGATACAAACCTTATTTTACAAATTAATTTTATAAAGTTAAATTACACTTAAAATCTACTTCTAATAATATCATACACAAAATATCGCATCTCTACGTTGTTGAAGAAGGATTTTATTTAACAAGTGAAAATCTCTTCTGCAATATATATATGCTTCGAAAAGTACAAATGGAATGGATGGCATAAAATGAGAAAAAAAGGGTTTTACGTATGGATGGTTTAAAATGAGAAAAAAGGGTTTTATGTATGGCTGCATGATTACATGATTAAGAGATCATCACAAGAAAATAAGAACATACCTCGCTGTATCGGCTGGTATGCCTGATTGGATTTGCTCAGGTAGTGGCACTAGCATCTGAGGGGCTCCATCTGTCACACATTTATTGGTACAAGCTTATTGTTGTTGGATGTGATCTTTAACTGCACCATGTACCAGACTATTTTTAGGATAATATTTCATCATGATTGGTAGGTACAGAAACGTTCTTTTTGCTGATTTATTTCATGTAAATATATTCCAGCTGATAAATATTATTATTCCATTTTGTATTTATAATTTTTAAAATTATTCCTAAAATATAATTTATCCCATCACCTTGTATGAAGACTTCACTACCTACAAATATGTCTCCAATCAAAACTGTATTCACAAATTTTCTGTAGCTTAGAGAACTGCCTCAGGTATTTAAAAATTTAACATTTGAATTGTTATTACTGAAAATAAAATTACTCCTCCATACATGTGTCTTTATTTCATTTATCTTCTGCCCAATAAATTATTCACATATACATATTTATAAATAATATGACATTAGTTAAATTTTTAATTCAATAAAATAAGATGATATGGGAGGTGCTTTTGCACTTGTATTTTTTTGTTTAGTATGAATACTTTTTCTCATTATTTGTTTTAAGACTTTATAAAATTAAATGAAAAGATAGATAAAGTTTAATGTTCATATTAAAATTTTGTTTCATTTTTTAAGTCCATGAGTTCTATTATATTTAGTAGCATTAAAAAAAAATTATTGATTGTTAAAAAAAGAGATAACTAGTCTTTGGTTCTATGCTGAAATTTCTATGTATCTCTAAGTTTTAGATCTTTAGATAGTGTTAAGATTATTATAACTAGTGATGATACACATATCACTCAATTTTGTGGTTTTATTCATTATTTTTCCATAATCTAATTCATGTAGTTTTTCTTTGAGTTTGAGTGTCTTTTCGCTAAACAAACCCATCTCTTTTCTTTTTACAAGTTTAGTATGTGTTGTTAGTTGTTAATCTAAATCTTTATTATTTATAGTTCATTATTGTTAAAATGTCTTTTTACCTTAAATTAATTAGAAACCGGTCGAAAAAGGTAAAATATTAGATAATAAAATTTGAGTAAAGAGTATAATTCACTATTCATAAGTATTCATAGATATATCTAAGATTTTAATTGCGACAAGCAATGTGGATTGAAATTCTTTGGTGGTTGACAAAGATACAAAAGTGCATAGCCCACTAAATACAGCCATATACGTCTCTATCAGATGCTAAATCAAATCACTAACTAGATATTAAAGATTGTGATATCCTACCATTTTGAGATGGGGATACACATGATATAATCAAAATTTAAAAAGTGTTTACTGTTTTAATATAGATTTTCCTTAAATTTATGATAATCTAATAAAAAGATTTAATCAGTGAATTGAAGTATCACTAAATTTATTTTGTAAATATTTAGAACGAGAATATTTGAATTGTAGAATTTGGTTCTAACAAAAGTAACACAAACAATTAAAAAATACAACAATTTAAGAATCCTTGAAATAAAAAAAGATACATCACAACAAGTTTTATACATCCAATTACTTAGTCTAGTCACATTAGTCAAGTTCACATTCAGAGTTTTACAAACACAACCACTATATTTAAAGAAAAGTACTCAAGAAACTCAATTTTAAATCCTAAAAGACTTGATTTCACACCTTTCTCTAATCGTAACAAATCTGAAAAATCTATTCAGAAACAATATAGAGACTAAGCAATTAATTAAACAACAACAATGTTAGATATTCAAGTGTAAGTCTAAGTCCCACATTGAGTAGGAATGAGAAAGTTGAGCAACATATAAGAAAGAAGATCCGCAAACCTAATGCCTTAAGGTTTTGGGTTGAAGGTGGTGTCATTTCCTTATATGTGGTATGACTCAGTTCTCATTCTTTTGAGATCTTCCAGCATGTCCCGTATAAGTGTGTGAACGGCGGTATAGGTAGGAATGAGAAAGTCAGGAACAAGAGGCTAATACTCTTCTAAAAAATATTCTCAGAACTTGAGTTTGCAATAGAGATAATCTTTACTAGGTTTGTCCCTAAGAAGACCTACACCAAAACAACAATATTTAGATATGTTTTGGAGTAAAACAAAAACTATAATATCTGTCCACACTTCTAATACAAGCTATTTTTAAATTTGACTTAGTTTTCTGTCATGTAGAATGTACAATTTTAAATATTAATTGGTGTAAGAAGTTCTACTACTAAAAAATATAAGTATTGACAACTATAAAAGACAAAATGTAATGAAGAAAAAAAGATAATTAATTAATGTTACATATCATATATTTCATATTTCTCAACCTTAAAGCTCAATCAGATAAAAAAAAGTTCAAAATTACTTAATCATAAGAAAAAAAAAACGTATATATTTTTTCAAAGTTATAAAAAGTTTGCAAGATAAGACATAGAAGAAGAGAAATAATTTACTAAGAGTTGATAATCTCTTACAAGAAATTTGATGTTCACCAATGAATACTTATATACTAACTAAAATTCCAAGATAATTTTTGAATTACGTGTAAATTTTATCGACTATATTATACGAATTTACCCGTAAATAACACCAAATTAATTAATTTAGTGATATATGTAAATTTTATCTATAAATTATACGAATTTACCCATAGATAACACAAAATTAATTAATTTAGTGATATATGTCTATGGAAAAAAAAATTGCAAGTAAAATTAATATGTTGGAGCGAAAAAAGTTTTACAGGATGAAATCTGTAAGTAATGTTTATTGCATTTATATGAAGAAAGACGTCCAGTACATACATATCTTACACTCATATTTGTAAATTAATTATTAAAAAATTAAATTTAGAAAATCTGGCCATGGTGCCTTCGTCACTACCTTCTCCACCTTTGAGGCCAGCCCACTTTACCTTTAGCCCCTCCCTCTCCTTCTCCGACCACCTCGCCGATCTTGAAGGCACTCTTCAATCCTCCTCTTCTTCGTCTTCAACGGTTGTGGTTAATAATCTGAGGGCGTACATGCATATTATGGATGTGGCGTCAATTTTAGGGTTGGACTGCAACATTTCTCACCACGCTTTTCAGTTGTTCAGGGATTGTTGCTCCGCCACGTGTCTGAGAAACCGCAGTGTGGAGGTGCTTGCCAGAAGAACCCTTCAGATTACGTTTATGCCATTTCTTCTTTCTTTTGTAATAAATATTGTTGATTGATTGATTCAATTTTAGATGAATGAACGTGTGCATTTTCTTGAGTGAAAAATCAACGGTCATTCATTTTTAGGGATTTAGGAAGGAAGAGTCATCGCACTCAAAAAAGTAGCTAGCATTTGAGTTTGCTTTCGGTAGGAAAATACTGCTTGCTTGATATGTTGAATGGCTGAAAGCATGGAACTTGTTTTGATATCTGTAATATTGATGTTTGTGTAGTGATATGGCAAGAAATTTCAATTGCAGACAATGTGGCACAAAAGGAAATTGGGAAATACATTAAGATACTGGGAGAGGCTTCGTAGCTAAGTCAACCTATTAACAGCAATTCCATTTCAGTTCATGTGCCAAGATTTTGCACGCTTCTTCAGCTCAATGAATTCCATGTCTTCAACATCGTTTTTTTTTGGCAATCTTGAAAGGGTTTATCTATGCCTACAAGGTAGGCCGCTGAATCTTGCTATGATATGAAATAACTGCTGAATGTTTCCTGCTCTTACATTTGCAAGGTTCTAGATTTTTTTTCGTTGCTGTTTTCTTTGTAAACCAAAGCTTTTTTTATACGTACAGAATAAAGAATTTATGTCTGTGACAGGATATAATTTTGATATTGATGTGTATTGGTGGACATTTGGTTATACTTTGTTGTCTAATCACCAATTTTGGGGCCTTATTTGGTGATTTTAACCTACTGCAATTTAGAAATTTGAAATATTCCATTTGGGGCTTAGGTGCTTAACATTAGTAAATATGTGATAGTTTATTTATGGACAGAGGCCAGACTTCAGTTTTGCAGGTCTTTTAATTATGATTTTCATTTTGATACCTACATTTTCTTAAAAAAATATATATGAACTCTTACTTGCTCACCTATACTCAGTCAAAAAAATGCATCATAAATAGGATTTTCTTAACTCTGCTGCAGTGCTTCCAAAGCAGATTTTGGCTGAAATTTTGTACAGTTAAGTATTTTAATGATAACTTAAACGTGGCCAACTTATTGACTAGTTGCCGTCTGAAATATGAATTTCTATGTCTATTGCTCCATCTACACCTTTTCTTTCTCACATCAGCATCATTTTAAAATGACCATTTATGTATATTATATTATATGTATCAATATAGGTTAGTGTGCTAGCATATAACTTGTTATATTTCATACACAATTGGACTTGCAGTGATGATGGTGCTCTTTGTTTTGTTTCTCTTATTCTTTTCATTCTTAATGGGTTGTTCTGAGGGTCAGCTTCAAGTAGGTGTCTACTCCAACACTTGTCCTCAGATAGATTCCGTTGTCCGTCACTGCTTTGTTCAGGTCTCTCTGCATAATATAATAATATTATTATTGATAATATAATAATAGTAAGCAATATAAGCAGTTAAACAAAACGTGGCTCGGTTATAAATTGTAAAAGTTAACGTTTTCCTTTCCCACATACAATTGGAACCATAACATGCTTCCGAATGTTTAGAAGATTGTACAACTTTTTTTAGTTGACAGGGGATCAGATGGCGCAACAACATGTTTATAAAGTATTAGACGTTTAGTTTTAATTTTGAACTTTTGAATTATGGTATCATTTAATTTAATTATATGTTATTAGAATTTGATTTGAATTATATTCTTTTTAAATTTTACTTTGAATTATGTATTTTATTTGATTTTAGATTATATGTTATTAAAACTTGATCTGGATTATATATTTTTGAAATTTTATTTTAAATTATGTATTGTATTTGATTTTAAATTATATGTTGTTAGTTTTTTATTTTCTATGTTATGTTATAACTTGGTTTTTGTATTATAAATTCGATTTAAGTAAAATTATCTCTTAATAGTGGATTATGCCATGTACAGGAATATCTAATTTGATTGATTATGAGTTGGTAAAATTTTATGTGATCTCTTGACAAAATTTGAATTTCAACTTTATTTTAATTATGTTATAAGAGTACAAACAGATTTAGATATTAAGTAAAATATTTTTTTTTATTAAGAACATATTTTTGACAAATTGACCTAAGAATTTTTTTTGCATGAGATTACTTACATAGGGATTAATTATATATAGATTTTTTAAATGCAGATTTATATATTTTTTTAATTAAAAAATAGTTTCTTTCATATTAATTAAATATAGATTTTTTTTCATATGTAAATTTATAGATGATTGCGTCTTTTGGTAATCCATGCTCTATGCAAACTCAAGAGGTGTGAGGTGAAACGAAATTCCATGGAATTCACAAAGCATTTGACACAACCAGAAGCAACCATGGAGAAAAAACATTTTTGTAAGATTAACATTCATAGAAAAATAACAAGAAATGAAAACAAAAATAGATTAAGACAAGGAAATAAAGAAGAACATGATACTTTTAATTCAAGAAATCAAAGGATAAGTATAAGGGAATTCATCACTTAAGAAAATTTCTCAAAATAATAACCAAAACAAGAGAAAAAAAAAAAACCCAAACTCACAAAGGGACTATTTAAGTTATAACATATTTTGTCTTTACAAATGAATGAGATACCTATATATATATAAAAGAGAATTTTGTGTAGGAAAGAAATAGACAAGAAAATTGAGTCACTTTACTAATCAAAAGTTAATTCCACTTAACTAAGATTAGTATATGATAATCCTTTAAAATTAAGAAATGTACATTAGTAGTTCTTTGAGTATAAGAAAATGTAATGATTATATGTGAAAAGAAATAATGAGTTGAAGAAGATGCACATGTGGCTCCACCTTAGGAGTTCCAAAGTTCACAAATGCGTCTTGAAAGCTTGAAGAATCAAATAGAAAGGTTCAACAAACCTATGTGCTCGTGTGAGTGTCATAGTTAGTTTAGAAGCTCCAAAAGACACTTTCTAACTCTACAATTTTTACTATGGTTCCTCTAGTTCTAACCATCAATTAATAGCCTCTCAAGTTCAAGTTTCCCTAAAACCATAAGAATTACTGAATTACAAGTTCTCTAATCTCCTCTTCCAAAGTTTGAAATCTTCCCTTTTTTAATCTTCGTGAAATTTTCATGGAATCTCCTTCTTTATTTCCTTTGTCATGCTTCTTTTATTTCTTCTTTTTGTCCTCTCTTCTCTTTCTTCAACAAGTTCTTCTTCATCCTCATTTATATAATCTATCAAAGCACTTGACTGTAGAGGTAGTTAACATCACTTGCAAAACTAAATACTAATAAGACCTATTTTGGAAAAGATTCCCCATGAATTGTGGAGACATAGGAAACACAACATCAACTATTTTCATGCTTTTGGTTGCACATGTTATATCCTTAACACCAAGGATCAAATTGGCAAATTTGATTCCAAGGTTGATAAAGGTACATTCCTTAGACACTCATTAAAATCAATGACATACAGAGTGTATAAATCATGCACTTTAATTGTAAAAGAAACCATAAATATCATATTTTATGATTTTTCTCAAACTGGTAGGAAACTATCAAATCTTAAAAATGATCTTGTAGATATGTAGATAAACAAACCTAGAAACCCATAATAGACGAAGATTTATCTATAAATGCCATAAAAGGGTCAAACAAAGATAACATTAAACGATGCTGAAACATCAAACGAAGAACCATCTGAACCAAATCAGTCAATTCAAACGATTCAAAAGGAATGGTTATCCTCCACTTATCATTGATTTCTTTACCGTGATAACATTTGTTAGCCTTGTGGTATAAATAATTTCCCATAAGAAATCATCTTTATATTGTTGACTAACTTCTTGATCAACGACTAAATGTCTTTCCTCTCTGGCCTTTCCTTTCCTTTAGGCCACCAATTTCGCTTGAGGAAGAACTGCAAGTTTATGGCACATGAAATCTAGATGAAGGTCGAGCATGTCCATTGAGCTCCATGCAAAGAGATCAACATTGTTTATTAGGAGCCCTTGTACTTTGTTTCTTGGTAAACTATTGATTATTTTGCCCAACCCTATATACCGAATGGGGTGAAAGCCTAGTCGTATGTTTACAATGGGCTCGTCAAAAATGGTTCAATTTTCCTAGAACTCGGCTTGTGGGTTGAGGTCAACTTCATCATCTGGAGAAGAAGTTGGAGGTACTTCCTAGATGTTAAGACACTGCTAAATTGTGTCGTGCTCCTTTAATAACTTTAACATCTTATCGGTTTGGGTATAGTGTCGTTGGTGGGAGAAGCTTTTACAAAATAGAGAATGACTTTTAGACTTTGTTCATAACATTCTCTAGCTATTTTAGGGTAAGCTTTTACAATAATAATTGTGTCATCTTCGACAAGGAATTTCATCACCATAATGGTTTTGAGTTTATTAAGGGTTCTCTGTCCAATGAGGGTGTTGTATGAAGTGTTGACCTCTACTAAAATATATCAGATTTTTAGTGTCCGATATGTTTTATTTGTTCCAAATGTTCTAAGCAAATTGACGTACCCTTTGGTGTGTATTCGTTCCCCAATGCATTCGGGTAGGACTCAATGAGGGTGGTGAAGATGTCAAGCTTTTGGAATGTTGACCAATAAAGTACCTCAACAAACCTTCCTCAATTGATGAGGACTTTCCTAACCTGCCAATTGGCTATGGTAGCAGTGACAATGACTAAATCATCCTCTTTAGGGTCATTGATGTAGAAGTCTTCATCCATAAATGTGATGGATAGGAGAGAGTGAGGTGGTAGCAAACTCATTGAGTTTATACTTCAGAGATATCTTTTCTTTGTAGTGTTCAAACTCCCTCCCCAAGCAAATCCTTCAACAATGGTGTTTGTGTTTCCTCTTACATCGTTAGGATTTTGCTAAGGTTGCTCCTCTACTCTTGCTCAGGTAGGGCAGAATTGCCTGGTCCTCTACGGCTTGACTATTATGCACAAATCGTTCCAAGGCCTTAGACTAGACAAGATTTTCAATAACATAATGTACTTTGTGTCACTCTTTTTAGTGTGACCTTGGTTTTGATGATAACTACACCTCTTGGTTGGATCAGCAAAGGGGGAGAGATTATAGGTTGAGGTAGTCGAACTAGTTCTAGATTAAACGTCTCTTGGAAGATGACATCTCGATTAGCACTTAGAGGAGTATAATTATCATACTTACTAAAACACCATTTATTAAAGGTTTATGTATTTAGAGTAGAGGTTGTGAAGGGGACTTTCATACGTTTTTTTTTTTAACATTTGAGTTCTCTACGATACTGATTTATAAAGTTGCTCAAGTACAAAACTCGACCATATTGGAGAGCAAGTGGCTTACAATGTATCCAAGAATTTCCCTGGAAGAAGTCCCATTAAGACAGAGTGAATAGGCACCATCAGACGTAAATTAGGGATGTTGGTAAATGCTTTAACAAATTAGATTGTGTATTGTCAAAGAGGCTCGATATCTCCTTATGCGATGTTGTGTAAAGAGGTCGAGTTGGGGACCATAGATTTGTAGTCAACAAACGGAGTTGAGAACCTTGCATATAAAGTGTTAAATGAGTTTATAGAATTATGAGGAAGAAAGTAATACCATTCTATGACTAGTCTCTTAAGGGTAGTGGGAAACATCAAGCAATGTACTTCGAAGTCCTTAAAAAAGATATTGGCCTAGGTCAGATGGGCTTTGACATGTACTTCAAGATCGGACGACCAGTCATACTTTTCAATACAAGGCCACTTCCACTTATCAAGAAGTCTAGCTTTCATGACATCTAGTGTGAAGGAATAAAATCAACTCAGTTGGCTCTCATAGCCACATTCAATAGGGACATTGACACAACTTTGAAGGACATATATTGATCATAAACCCGTGACTCTCTTTGTGTTAAGGATCCTTACGCCCGATCTAGAGGCCATGTGATGTTGGTTTTGTCAACAACTCGGTACTAACTATCAGCTTGGGTCTACTATGTGCATGAATCAGCAACCATCCTTTAAGACCAAGTATTACACATTGGTCGACCCATCTTCATCATGCTTTCTGACTGAGTTTGGATGAGACTTCGTGACCTGTTCGATATGTTGAGTACATGCTTGCAAATTCTGTTTGAATTTGTGTGTGGTCCAATCCTGGTGTAGTATGGTGAGTTGCTCATGGATGGCCTCCAACTCAACATAATGCTAATTCTGCAAGATCTCTAGATCCTTATTGAATTTGTCCTACAAGCCAATTATTACATTTTTTAGATTCTGCTCAATTTTTCTAAAGGAGAGTCTTCACGTGGGATTTGAGGACACTGTTGGTTGATGGATCCATCTCAGAATATGATGATGCTACTAGTAAGTATCATAAGACTTGTGGTCTGAGAATAATTTTTTTAATACCATGATAAGCGCAAAATGTTCTTCCTGAAAAGATTATAAATTGTCTAAGATGAAATGAGTGCAACATAAAAAGAGAAGAGTTAAATTCTCTAAAAAATATTCACTGAAATTGTTGAAAGAAATAGAATAAAGATCTTGTTCAATGCTTAAATAATTAGTTAAAACTAAAAAAGTTTAATAGTATATGAGTATTATAATAAGAAAAATTAAGTAAGTAATTTTATAAAATCAATTTGTAGTTATAAACTTTTTGAGTTAAATTAAAATATTCAAAAATAAGTTTGTTTCTTGATATTGACTATTCAATTTATTATAACCAAATCAATTATCTTGATATCTTTTAGTATATGAGAATCAACAAAGTGCAGAGATTAAGGATATAACATTAGCATTCAAAAAATATATTTAAGAAGAAGATTACATTTTTAAATGAAAATAACTAATAAAATATTAATATTTTCCACTAAATTATACGAGCTTTGTTTGATGAAAACCTTTAATTCAATGGCTAAAAGGATTGAAGCTCGTCATATATAAACGTAATGAATAAATGTTTAACGCTGCTTTCTCTTAAATAGATTCCCATCATGCACATACATACAAAGAAAGTTCAGTTATCTCTTGTTAGAGACAATAATTAATATCTATAGCTAACAGCCACCACATCTTAAGAACCACGTTAGGCCTATTTGCTTTGAATTTAACAAAGCAGAATTTAATATAACTTGATAAGACATTTTGCTTCCTACCAACCCTACCCAAATTTGTGAGGCCTACCTGGTAAACAATGTAAGGGAAGCAATTGTGATCACGGATTGTGAGAAATGTGAGTTTGATTATATTAATTCTGAGATCTTTGAAATAAAACTAAATTTTTATTTAATAAGTATAAAGTTTGCATCCTATTGTTATTTTAATTAAATAATGAATATTGATATTCATCTAAATATTTATTCAATAACTTTTTCATAAAAAATAAAAATTAAATTTAAGAATGATATTATCGAAAATTTAAAATCAAATGATGGTCCATTTTATTCTCTTTAATATTAAATAATAATAAAGAAATTATTTTATATATTTCAATATAAAATATTAAATAAATTATGTGTTTTAATAATTTAAAATAATATTAAAAAAAGTGAGATTAGAAGAATATATACATCTTATTCCAGTATTCAATTTAAAAAATTAAATATTATTTATACTCGTACTTAATCAATTTCAATTTGAATATTTCTAATCAACACCGAAAGGAGCTCTAAAAATACACAAAAGGAAAACAAATTTATTTATTATCCCTCCGAATCTTCATTTGAATTATTTTAAAGAAGGGCCAAAGTGAATCTCAAATAGAATCTTTAATGTATTTTTTTTTTTTCTTTTTGACAACACCCAAAGTCATATTATTAGGATTCAAAATTTTGAATAAAATATATAATCTGTTATCACTTGTGTTGACTAATGTTTGATATTTTGTTTTATTTTTTAAATTTGATCCACATGTATTTAGTTTATATAGATTTTCATAGCTTGATTGAGATAAACGTATTTAATTTCTTATAATTTTATTTATTGAAATCATTTAAATTAATTATTCATACAATAAATAGAATATGATTGTGTAAGGGTACCATGAAATGAGTTTTTCTATAAACACTTTCCAAAAAAAGAAAGAAAAAAAATTGACTTTTTTATAAACTAAAATTGTTTTTTAAATAAATTGAAAAGAACAAAATTTAAAAACTGATATGATACATATTCTGTAAAGTAACCCGTATATAAAATACTTTAGTTTATAGAAGTTATATTTTTCTTCAAAAAGTTATGGATAACACTAGCTAAAATCTAACAACAATTAGTTTGAAAGGTGTGTTAACAATAAGGCCTACATAATTATATTTTTCAAGATTGCGTATCCAATCTTAAGTAAACGTCCCTTTCTTCAGGTTAGAAAGTCTTTTCCTCGATGTTCCAGAAGCTTATGGATCAAACCCATAATGAATCTGCATTATATGTTTGATTCTTTTTTATTAATATAAGTTTCATTAATCAAAAACCTGGAATTATAGCTAACTACCAATGAAAAGATCCATATTTTTTATAAGTGTTAAATTATAAAAAAATACTTTTTTATATTGTTATAGTTATTAACAATTTTATATTCCTTCATATGTTATATATCATCTCGATATTTATACGTACATGTTTTTTTTTTTTTTTAATTTATTTTTTTTTCTTTTTTTTTTATATATAAAATAAAAAATTATTCTTTTTTTTTTTTTTTTTTTTTTAAATTATCTTTCTTCCGTGTTGGCATATAGCCCTCTCAATAAAATGTTGGTATCAGTGATATTAGACTTAATATTTTTACTTATAACTTTGAATTTAATTTCTGTGGATAGAATATGTGTGATTGGGAAAAAAAATCGATAAATTTCTCAATGAACAAAACTTTGATAAATACTCCCCAAAGAACATTGTATAAAAAATTAATGTACTCACTTATTGATTAGAAATTAAATCACTTTCCTTTAGAATTGATGAAATAAAAATTATTATTTTGAGATAGTATATATAGTATAGTATAATGTAGTATAATATAATATAATTGTTGTTGTGGGAGAAATTAGGTGGAGATAAAATGTTAAAAGATAGATATGTGCGTTAAAAAATTAAGATAATCTAGATAATGATGTTAAAAAAGCATCACATGTCAATGAAATCATAAGGATAATGTTATTGTAAAAACTCAAATAATAAAGATTGAGATAGTCTTATAGTATAATATATATCTTAAAAAAAGATTATTGTATTTTGAAGACAAAATATTTAAGAGAAGTTATTCGATTAAAGAAAACAAAAATAATTAGCATAGTTCAATAAACTCAAGATATTTTTAACAACTATTACATTGACTGGGTTAGTTGAAATCCAAAAGACCTCAAACAAGCAATTACTATTCTGTTAAAAATTATAACATGCTATCAAGGTAGTTTTACATTTTCTAAAGTATGAAGTATTTATACATGTAATATACACTTTAAAATTCAAAACAAGATAAAACACTTTAAAATTAAGAATATATATTAGTCTCTGGATTAAGCATTCAATTTCTGAAAGTATCCAAAAGTAATAACTATCTAAATAATTAAATACATTGTTTATTTCTTCACCAACATCCTATCTCTTTACTCTTATTTAAGGTTTTGATATCCACTTTATATAATGATTTATATAGCAAAACATGTTTATTGTATTATTAAGTTGTCATCAAGTTATACATATAAATATGAGTATGATATGATGATAATTTGTTTAATACTACAACTAATGTAAATTCTATCTCCATTGCATGTGTCTAGTGTTTTTTATATGGATTTGAAGTGATTTTGGACATTGAATGATTGGCGGCAGCAGAAGAATGTTTTAATCTTTGTCACGATAGAAAGCTTGTTATATAACTCTGATTAATGACAATATTGGGATACAAAAATAGTTTTAGGATTTTAGGGTAAAGGTTATTTTTAATGTTGTTAGGATTTTGATATGAGATTGGGATAAAAATTAGTTTCAGGATAAAGTTTATTTTGATGTTAAATGCATTGTGTTTTCTGCTCACACGTTTTAATGTTTTTTTTTTTTTTTCTCTCCATTCTTAATTGTAATTAGTTTCCACGATTTGTTTCAACAATTGGTGGTGAAGGAATGTGAAACTCGCTAGATTGAGGTAATTTATTTGCTCGTTGTTATCCATAATGAGTTCATGCATGCAGTTTGTTGAGTTCAGGTAGTTTCTTTGGTTCATGTGTTTTCTTGAGTTTGGTTACATTATTCTTCATAAAATAAAAATAATAACTTTACTTATTTATGAAATGGAGAAATGGGTTTGGACTTAACGAATCAACTGAGTGAAAAAAATATAATGCAAGTGTATTTGTATTATATTTATCTCTATTTTTCCTAACCTGTTTAAGCTTTTTAGATAATTGATTAATGACATGATACATGGTTTGTGATCAAACAATGGAATTGATGGAATAATTGATATTTGTTAAGGTAATAATGTTTGGAATCTAATTAATTGGTATTGATTTTAAAGTAACTAAGCACAATTCCTTAATCAATTTTAAAGTTAAATTTGATGTTTTAAAACAACTAAGCCCGATTCCTTAATCATTTTAAAATCAATTTTTTTACTATTTTTCTTGATATTTAGAATGAAGCATTGACATCCAAAAATAATGAAAATAAGAAATGTTAAATTTTTTACTTTTTCATAATCTAAAAGAACTTCCTAAGGATAGACCTTATGTTTTATAAATAATAGATTGTGTTTATTATCTCTATCCAAAAGTATTTGCGAGTTTAAATTAAATTCGAAATAGTTTTAACTATTTATTGTTTTATTATGACCTATTGTTTTACTATGACCTATTATGAACTATTATTATAATCATAAAATTATTCAAAGTATTTGTTTACGAAATCTTTTATAATCACCTCAAATAGATGTGGTAGACAAATCTTTTCATTTTAAATATTTTTATAAAATTTATAAAAAATTTTGAAGATACGACAAGAAAATTATTAAATAATAACTAATTTAGAAAAAAATAATTAGTTATTATATTAACTAATTTAGAGACAAAATTAAAAAATCATTAAATAGTAACTAATTTAGAGATAAAATATAATTAATCACTATATTAACTAATTTAAAGATAAAAAAATTATTAATCATTATATTAACTAATTTAAACATTATTTTAGAAACTAAAAGTTATTGATATCTAATTTTTTTTAAATATTAAATAATAATTAATTTAAACTTATATTTCAATCTTTTAATTTTAGTTAAATATAAACTTAAATTAATAATAAATTTAAAATATTATTTAAATTAAAAATTTTGTAAATTAATTAAATTTAAATATTCAAATCACGTTCCTTTTTCGTGTGAAACTGAATCATCTTATCATCTTTTCTTCGTCAAAATTGTAAAAGAGTCTCTTTATTCTTATAGAAAATAGAGTTTTATATAAAGAAAAATCTAAGTAAATTGACTATGTTCTTCTTATTCTTCATCATTATTAGTTTTGTTTTTTTTTGTTTATTTTCTTATTTTTATTCTTCTTATTCGCCTTCTTAGTCTTGTTCCACTATAAGAAATTCTTGATTAACATACAAATTATTACATACGAATTTTTATTTATATATAAATTTAACATTACATATGAATTTTATATACGGATTTTACATACAGATCCATTACATACGAATTTTATATACGGATTTATTACCTAGGATCTAAATCCGTATATAATTACATATGCATCCAAATCTGTATGTAATTACCCATAGATTTATTATATACGGATTTTACATACGAATTTATTACATATGAAATTTACATACGGATCTAAATCCATATGTAATTACATATAGATTTTTGTCCGTATTTAATCCATAGATAATTTTGAATTACATTTAAATTTTATCCATTATATATAAATTTTTTTTGTAAATAAATACGATTTTTCTTATAGTGTTTGTCTTCCTGATCCTCTCAGTCCACTATTAATGTTATTACTATTATTGGTACGTGAATTTTAAATAACTTTATAAAATTTATAAAAGATCTTAAAGGTGTTTTCCTTACCTGATAAAAAATTTAATTTTTTTATATTTAAATATTTTTACAAATTTATAGAAGATATTGAAGACGTGATCCTTAATCCATAAACAAGATTGACATATTTACGTTCTACTAACGAATTCTGCATGACTAAATTCATATGATTATTTATTTAAGATAATTTTACATTAATGTTTTTTTGTATAAATAAATAAAACCATCATTAATTATTATAATTTTAAATCAAATTAACTTAATAAATTGAATCAAACCATTTGTGAGCTTGGATTAAATCTAATTAAAATATTGAAGTTAGGTTCAAGATTGAACATAAATCAAATCTTGTCAAATCTAGTCAAATGTCGGTCAAATTAACTCATTTTGAATCCTAAATTTTTCTATAATTTTGAGAAAGACTCTAGTTGTTATGTTGGGTAGATGTTACCAGTTTCTTCACGTCGTATGTATTTCTTGAACTCCGAAAATCTATAATTTCACATCAGAAACCGAATAGTGTCACAGGAGTCCCTTTTGAATTTCCTTCCCATTCCTTTGATTTATTTCATTGGGTTCTTAGACTTAGAATCGTTGATTTGAACTAGACGCAACACTTTGTTCCATTTAATAGTTCATAACTAAAGGCCCACTATATTATTGGATCAAAGTCACCAATGTCATATTTTTCACATTTACTTCCTGTATCCCTATTTTGAACTTGTGCCTTCATAATTGGTGAAATTATCAAATTGTCTGGTTGGCTTCTCTTACTACATTCCACTATTACCACTACTATTACAACATCATTACAGAAAAGAAAATGTTATTTTTTATTTCTGAAAAACATGTTGTAGAACAAATATTTTGAAAGGATGTTTCAAAATTTATAATCCGAAAGCTATTTTAGAGACGGATTCTTCGTGCATCTTCACTTATATAGATAAAGTAAATTGACTATTATATTTTTAATAAAAGAAATAAATAAACTATATACCTTCTAAGTTTTTTTTTATTATAGATTATATAATCTGGTATACCACTTTTATATATTGGGTTATATAATCTGTTACATAATTTCTTTATACCGGATTGTGTAATTTGATATATAATTTTTTTTTTATTTTGGATGGTACCTGATATATAATTTTTGTATACCGAATTGTATAATTAGAAATAAAAAAATTATTCTAAATTGTACAATTTAATATAAAAAAATTATATTATATAATGTGGTATAAAAAAATTTATATTAGATTTTACATTTCAGTATAAAAAATTATATACTAAATTATACAATCTAATAAAGATATTTTTAATATTTTAGAAAAATATAGAAGTACATGATAAAGTTGTTATGGAGGTGCAGGATGAAGTTATAGAAGTGCAAAATGCATCTACTTTAGAAAGGGGTAAAATAATTATCTTGAAAAATATGGGAGTACAAGTTCAAATTGGGAGGGTCCAGAAAGTAATCCCATATTTTTCAGAATAAGACCCACTAAAAGACTCTTTCCTCTTGCACCTCATAATTTCTTCTTAAACCTTCATAGAATGTGTGAAATGTTAAAATTATCCTTCTATCTCATGGGAAAACTTTGAGATTAAACCTTCCGAAAAGATTTAAAATTAATTTAAAAGTTAAAAGTTTGAGTGTTATATTTTAGATTATATAATTTAAAATTATTTATTTTTTAAAATAGTACAACATTGTACAAATTATTTAAATAAATTTAAAAATAAATTTTTAAATTGTTTATTCTAAAACATTTCAAATTCTTCAATTCATATTAATTTGTCTTACTTCCTAGTTGGTTAATGTATGTATAACTTGTTTTGAATCTTAGAGTAAAACAAAGTTTTGGTCAGGAACTTCTTTTACAATCTAGAATCTGTAAGATCATGACTCAACTTCTTCCAATATCTGAGATACAATATCAATCATTTTCTTATGTGTCTTTTTCACTATAAAGACATATTAATAGGTAACAGTATTCTCATTCACTTTTAACCCACGTATATATTTGATCCTAGGCATATGACACTTGGAGTCCACGCGTCGAGTTCTATAATTAACCTACTTCCATGATGATAATGATAAAGAGAAATAGAACTAGCATTCTCATCATAATGATAAAAGAAGAATTGAGAAATGCATAAGGCTATCTGAAACAAGTTCTAGATCTAAATTTTATATAAAAAAAAAAGAAAAAAAAAACGAATTTTTAGATTGATCAATCAAAAGTGAAAAAAAAAAAGATTGACCTTTATTTCTTAATTGACCATGAAAAGAAAAATTCTAAATTTGAAAAAATTAATTCTAGATATATAAATTAGATAATAGTGAAAAAAAAGTAATTCTTCTATTGAGTAATTTACAGAGTAAAAAAAAAATTAATTTCAAATTTTTTAATTTAAAAATGAAAAAAATTAATTTTGAACTCTTCAATTTGAAAATTTTCAAATCACTAAATCTAGGATTTTTCTGACAGGAAATTGCTTGAAGAGAGACTTTTTAAATTTTGTAGATCCATTAAAGTATAGGAGGAAGAAACTATAGGATACAAGAAGAAAGGGGTCACCGAAATTGTATAACTAAAGAGGTTATTTAGGGACCGGCCCACTAATACTTTTCCAAATGAATACTTTCAGTTTCAGCAAAAGTGTCAGAAGGTGTAGTCACTTAACATGATTGAAAAGTTGTTCTATAAATACTTTTATAAATAAATTAAGTTTTTTATATGTTAAAACTTATTTTCTCTCATCTAACTTTCTGAACTCTTACTTTTGAATTTATAAACTCATTTTAATATGTACAAAAATTAATTTTTTTAAAGCATTTATGTTAAAGTAATGTGAAGGAAAAATGTAAATTAATATTGGTCATTATAAACAGTATAAAATGACTATAATATCTCAAATTATAAACAGTATAAAATTAATAATTCAGAAAATAATATTATATACAGACATTATATATGTTAACATTATAAACCCATATAGTTACATTATGATAGTCAAAATTTTGTCACTAGGCCGTTGACCTACGGTCTTAAGTACATAAATATATATATTCTTAATCAATAAATAGTGAAAAAAATATTTTTTAAAGACAAATAATTTTATACACATTAATCTTAATGTAGAATTACCTGTTTATAAAATCAAAACTTTCTCTTTTAGTTTTGTTAACACTCATTATTATTTTCTAACTATCTTTATTATGTTTATATTTTTTATAAAGTTGTTTAATTCTTAAATCCACGTTTTGAGTGTGCTAGCTTTCTTTACAATTACTAAACGAATGATAAATTTTAAAATTTTCAAAAGAATATATATATATTCCAACCAAGTTGATGACAGATAAGCGGGCATTTATAGTTTTTACATTTCGTTTTTTTCAATTTTTATTTGATTTAAAATTTAAACGTAAATTACAAAATTAATTTTATTAAAATTATTAAGTTAATATATTATTTGACTATGGAAGAGTATAAGTAAGAAAAAATGATTCTCAAAAGTTTCAATATAATGACAAGTTTATCCTAGTAATTAAATTATTTTTTTGTAAACAATTTTTTTTCCTGAAAGGATTTATGTAGAAGAAACCTGTGAAGAAGTATGACAATATAAGTGGCCATTTGCAATGCTTAAAATTAATAATTAAAATATCAAATTCTCACATGGTTATTGGGAGAGAAATTAATGAAAGTTTATATTACAAACAATTGGAACATGACTACAAGAATGTTAAAATTCTATATATATATATATATATATATATATATATATATATATATATATATATATATATATATATATATATATATATTTATTTATTTA
>Ga0099825_1002248_pt1 | contig 25570 bp, 10 predicted proteins | sample SiratroredBW_FD_76838 | JGI IMG/M metagenome (GOLD analysis project Ga0099825, IMG submission 76838) | Root nodule microbial communities of legume samples collected from California, USA - Siratro red BW | ecosystem: Host-associated > Plants > Roots > Nodule | place: USA: California | collected... | reverse complement strand
ATCTAATTTGGTGACTATCTTGGTCATAATTAGGAACCATTTCATTTGGTCGCTAAAAATTGGTCTCTAAACAACTTTTTTCTTATAGTGTTAATTCATCATGTATATGTATTGTAAGAAATAAATTATCATTTTAAGGTTTAGAGGGTTGCAAGACATGTAGGAGTGTCTACTGCGATCCTTTAGTCAAAACACTCTTGAGAGTCCACTAATACTTTATGTATGTATATGGGTTGAAGGACCATTTATACTTTACATTTGCCATATTTATTTTTACCGATAAAAGAAACGGCTTAAATTATAACATTTTTAGTTTTTTCTTTTCTTCATTATTTTTTTTTTTTTGACAACTTTTTTTCTAGTCTCACGTTATTTTATTTGTTTTTTCTTTTGATTTGTATTGAGTCACAATGTGTTATCACCCATTATAGCTTCTGTTAAAAAAAAGTTACTGTATTAAAGAAATTATTGTATTAAAGAAATTATTCTAACAAGAAAGAGTAATGCATTAACCAATTACTTGGTAAAATATCTTATCCTTATTAGAGTGCCATTTTTTTCTCTCAAGCGTAAGTGGTGGCTTATTCAATTATTGCTTAATACATTAACTGGTCTCAGCATCAATTACATTAATTACTTGATACCTTGCCCAAACACATGCTACACTTGACAATTATTCCACGCTTATTCTCAAGTTCTAGTTATAAAACCCATATAGATTGTTTAAACCATCCCTATCATCTTGTGTTAGACTCCGTCGTATCTCTGTATATGTAGGTGCCATAACCGCGTCAGAAACGTTACTGTGTCCAAGCCCAAGAATGTGACCAATTTCATGCAAACCAACAGTTTGAAAATCAATGCCTGACCCTGTAGTGGTCCACCTTTCAGCTCCATCAAAGTGTAATCTTCCATCTTCTGGGGCATAAGCATGAGCCAGAACCCCATTTTGCCCATCAAAGGGGTTCAAATCAAAGTGGAAGCCACGGTGGAAGCCATAGACCATGTCAGATGAACCACTGGTTTCAGTGAAGCTAAAGCTGTTGTTCTCTCCCCAGGTTTCAAAGGCATTCCTCATTGCTTGTCTCACTTCGTTCATGCTGATTGAAACTCTTGCACTTGAACTGTGTCGATAGGTTAATGAAAACTTGCTCCATCTTGGATTCCCTGGGAAGTAAGTGTAGTTTTGAGGAGCCGATGACAAATCATTAGGGTTAGGGTTAGGGTTAGCAATGGTGGTGATATCAGGCAATCCACAACGTGGGAGGCTCATGGTTCTGATGGTTTGGTCATCCACCACACCACTGGTGTGCAAGTGATGGAATTCTTGGTAGTGTTTGAGAGCAGATTCAACATTTTCATCGAAGTTGTTGTTGGAAGAAGATTGTTTGTTTATTTGGTAGCCTAAATGACTGAGGTAGCTTCTGAGTGTGCCTACGCCATTGGCTTCTTGTCCCTTGCGAATGCCCCTCAGGTTGTGGAGAGTTTTGGTGAATGGAGTTGCAGAGGCTCTTTGCTCAACAGAGGGAAATGGATTCACCAAACATAGTACAAGGAACAAGATTGGAGATTTTAGAATATTGAGAGACACAGTTGAGAAGAAAATGGAATTAGGGTTCTTGGTTTTTGTGAAGGTTTGAAGTGTATTTTGGTGCATGGATGGTTGGCAATTTATAAAAGGGAGGGGAGTTAGGCTATTTTAATTGGCGTGGTCAAAAATGGCTATTAAGGAGATTTTTTGTTTATATAAAATTTACTAAATTCAAATGTCTAATAATCTTTTAATATGTTGGGTCACACCTAAAAAAATCTTCGGTACATCTAAGACAATTTAATGATATATAGAGGGTTGATTTAAACGTGTAAATTAAGCTTCAGAATTTTATAAACATCTATTTAAATGTTTTACGAATTGAAGAATGGTTGTTGTTTAATTTGAAAAAAAAAACGTAATTCTGATTGAATTAACATCACTACAATTACAATATATAAAAGAATTTATCACACCTTTTATAAATCAAGGGAGTTGACCAAAAAAATACTATATCAAGAAAAATAAAGTTGCGTATTATTTCAATTTAGATGGTAAAATTGAGTGAATTTTATCAAAGTTCTCACAAATTTCTTTTTTTTAAAATATATATAAAATAAAGAAAACTGGAAATTTTGGGTTAAGCCTCAAGTTGTTCTGCTTATAGTGCAACTAGCCATTGGCATTGATTAGAAACATTTGACATATAAGTTTGTTTAACTTAGAAGTTATTATTGATAATTTATTCAACTCTAAGGTATAATATATTCAACTTTGTAGTCTATATCCAACTTTGTATCGAACTTATTGAAGTTCATAATTTACTTTTCTTATACCTTGCTCTAAATAATTTTAAAAGCTTTTAATAAAATTATCTTTTCCTATTTCAAAAATAAATACTCTGAGCTTTAATTAAAGTGAACCTTAAACCTTATTTTTTTTTTAAATAAACACCATAAAATTTATTTTCATTTTATTTATTCTTAAATTTTATCATTTTTATAGATAAAGACTTTTAAATGTAATTTTATTATAATATATCTTTAAAATTTATCCCTTTAACGAATAATTTCTTTTATCCAAATAGAGCTAAAGTGATTGTAACAAAATTAATTTACTTATTATTTTGTTACAATTTTTTGTAGATTACAATAATGTTTGCTTACCTGAATCCAAATTCGAATTGAAAAAAAAAACACTCATCTAAAATGGCCAATATAATTAACGTAATTATCTTATTATTAACTTTTTAATATAATTGATATTTTTATTTTATTGATTTGGTAACTTACAGTAATACTTTTAAATCTTTGTACAATATATTTTAGCACATTTTTTATTTAAATTAATAAATAGAATTATCATAAAATATTTATATTTTAATATTTTTTTAATTAATTATGAAAAGCATGCTCTTTATTTGCTTTATATGATTTATTCGCCTATAAAAAGATTGCTCTATATGATATTTCTCATCTATTTTAACTTTATAAATTTTAATTTTAATTTTAATTTATTCATGTGATTGATATATATATATATATATATATATATATATATAGTAATGTTATCTGAAGATATTATATTTAAATAGGTTGATTTCAACAATTAATTGTCAATATAACCAAATAAGAAGTAAATATTGGTTATAGATTTGTAAAATAGTTTTAATCATAAAAGGCCCTTTAAGATCTCACAGCTTGATTAATGTTTTTAGTATACCAGAACAAATTTTAGATAACAATATTTCATCATATATAAAATGTACATCGTGGACAAAATTGTGTAGTTTATAAATTTGTCGGGTTTTTTTAAAAGAGTAAGTCATATTGGTGACGTTTGGGTAGAAGAATGTTTTTAAACTAAAAAATCACTGTAAGAATAAATAGTTTTAGTACCCATTAAGAGTAATATAAATTATTAACGAAAATTGAACAACTAATATTTAATAATTTAATTATGAAATTAATCAAACTAACGATAAATAAATAAAATATAAAAAATAATAATATTACCATCACAACAGTAAACACTTTAAGTAAACAAAGCATTTTAATTAAAAAAAATTATATCAATCTAGTCGACATTATAAAAAAGTTTAAAAAAAATTTCGATTTAAAATGAGTTAGCCTAAGTCGTAGAAAAAATTGGTAACACATTTGGCAAGCCGACATTAAGGAGATAAAGAAATTGTTAAAGTTATTAAAAACATTTTCAATTTATTTTTAGATTTGAAACATGCATATATAATTATACTTCCAAAGTCAATGTGAATTGTAATTTTAAATCCAAATTCAATATTAATATGAATTGTAATTCCAAATTCAATTATAATACTAATTAATGAATTATGTTAAAAGTTATCAATGATTTTAATACCTAAGTCACCTACCTCAAGTGGATCACATGCATTCTTTCAACTAACTTCAGCAATTTTCCTTTTTTTTATAGCCTCACCTCTAAAAGAATTTAGCTTCTAGTTTCTTAATTTGGTTACACACGCTTATTAGGGTTTTGAAAAAAGAAAAGTAAAATAATGGTAGCCATTGATCACGATTTGATGAAGTAAATCTGGCCAGTCATAGATAGATAATTTGCCCTCGCACATAGAGAGTCTAAATTTAATTTTATCTTACGTAAACCCAAAATGATCGTTCTATAGGATTTCTACCCATGAATAGTCATGCCAAGATACTTAATACTTAAATGATAACATCATTTGCCTATTATTTAAGCATTTAGAAAAAACTTGTAATTCATGTTGACTAACTCCTAACCCCCCACATGGCTTTTATAAAAGTTAATTATAAGACCTTAAAGTAATTCAAAACACTGTAAGATAACTTTAAAGGTTAACACATTTTTTTTATGTGGGTTGACAAAAGATAAGTATGTCATCGGCAAGTTGTAGCAAATCTATGTGCATTCCCTTTCTACCCACAATCACACTCTTAAGTAAATTTTTACTTTTAGCTTCTTGTACCTACCCCCGACTACAGGTTCAGGTTTACCCCAATCTACTTCAGACCAACCTGACCACCCAATAGTCAGTGCTTCCTTACACAGAACAGGATTAATTCGTGATTCTGAAACAGTTCTATATCATTGTGTAATTACACCCTTTTCAAGGATCTTCAAGGACAAGAGTCTATAAGCATAGCAACAACACACAGGAAGTATCATTTATCTCATTATACTCATACTCTTATACTTCTAAACACTTTTTCCTTAAACTCTTATTGACTTTTGAGCGTCGCATGCAGGTGGATCCCATTCGGTTCAACGCATTCGGTTCAATGCTTGTGGATTGGAGACCGACGACACTTTGGGAAGACGACTTCGACACGGGTTAGGTAAGAACACTTTCCCTTACTAAATTTATGAGTCTCTTCGCTAAGAACAGGAATGGCGCCAATGGATCACCTTACCTAAGTCGCTTCTAGTGGTGGCTCAAGGCTTTAGGAGGCCTAAAGCGAATAAAAAAAGATGAGGCTTTTTTTAAATTAATAAAATAATTAAAATTATGATATTTTTATCTAAAATTTATTTTGGAGCTTTTTTAATGCAAAATTATTTATTAAATTATCATAATTAATTTCATTTAAAAAATCTTTTTCAATAAACAATAAAGCTAATCTGTTTAATCTTTGTTGAGATATTATTAATCTTAAATAAGATTTTATTAGTTTAAGTTTTGAAAAACTCCTCTAAATTAAAGCAACCCTGATCCATCTTATCCATTTATTGTCAATAAGGCAAGTGGCATTATATCTCTAGGAATAAAACCAGAATCCTGAAAACATAATATGGCTCTAATAACATCATGCCGAAGCCTAAATCCTTTATCAGATTAAGCGAAGGTAACCGTTCTTTCATTGCGAACCATTCTTAAAGACTACAATATTATGTAACCACAATTTGGATCAAATCTCTTTTCCAGGAAATACAAGTAATTACAAGTCATTTTCCTTCTTTAGTTTCTATGTCTAATGAAGTTTAATTTCAAAAAATTATCAAGATTATATTTTGAATAACCGCGAAGGCAATAGGAAACCTTTTCCAATATTACAGCCTTTTCAATTTATCTCTACTCAGGCATAATTGAACAGCCGGTAAAATTGAAAGGGTTCCACTAAAACAAGTTAATTAACCCTCCACTATGTTTCATGATTTTTTTTTGTTGTTTGCTGTTCTTTGTTGAAGTTCTTATATCATTATTTTAAAAAGTTTCTAATTAAAATATAAATGTGATCTAAATATTCGTCATCGGGTATAATTGTTTTATATAATTAATTAACTCAAATTTGAATTGATTTTTTTGGTTTTGGGTTACATTTACGGTTGCCAAATTGCAACAACATTCTTAGATCTAGATGGACAAATTACCTGAGTTTTGTAATCACCTATTTAATTTGAGTTGTTTGTGTGTTTGGTACACTAGAATAGATTTTTCATCACAAAAAATCATGACAGTTACAGAGTGAAAAAACTGATTACTCTATAAACAATGGCCTAAACCACAATTAATGATTGAAAAAATTTAACTGCAACAAGGATCCAAGTAGGTATTATTATCTTATCACAAACTACTGTTAACTAAATGATAGCTATTTTATATTTATTTAATAAATTTCTATTATACTAAAAATCATCAGTATGAGGTAATCTGCGTTTATTCCTCTGCAAGTTTTTATATATACACCGTCTAAAGCAGAATTAAACTTCAAATTAAAACATATATAAATAAATAACATATATTATGAAGTTGTGGAAAGACTAACCTCGAAGAAGAACTAATCACCTTGCAACCTTACACACAGTTTTCTTGTCCTGATAATTAATATATGTGAATAATTGAAGTTATCTTCAATATTAAAACTTAATGTACATGTTGTAGAAATATATCTTACAGAAATTTAAATACATTTATATCTTACAGAAAAATTCAAAGAGAATACATGAACAATATTGTTGAAACTCAATACCTTGTTAAGAACAATATATCTCATCAAAATCATTTTCAAACATCTAGTTGGTACTTCAAGAACAATGTTGTTGTGTATGCCCAGCATTTTGTTGGAGATGGAGGTAGATTGAAAAGTGTCTAAGAGGGAAATAATATAGTATTTTTTTATCAACAATAATAAAATAAATAACATAAAACATTTTAAAGATGTTTGAATCTTTTTTTTTTTTAACAACAAACAATGTTTGAATCTTAAGAGATGTTCCAACCCTTGTACAATACATCATGTCCAAGATTAAGTGTCCTAAATACCAAACCAAAAACTCAAACAAAAAAATACTCTACTCAACAGAATAGAAAAACATGACTAAGAACTGGAAAAGAACAACCAAAAAACCAGAAAGAAGAAAACACTAAAAAGACACAAAAAACTTATACACTTACATAACAGAGACGGGGATCATCTAACATTTCTTAAAGTTACTATGTCAAAAATTAAAGGGAAAACAAGAGTGACAAGGATAAATCTTTGTATAGAATAATACCCTCCCCAACAAAAGAAAAAAAATATATAACCATCGCTTGGCTCTACATGCATAATTATTAATTAACCAATATCTTTCCTACCAAAAACCAACTAGCATAAGCTCCATACAGAAAAACAGAAGGTCTAAGCCCATCTATTGGGCAAACGCAATTACTACTCCTAATTACTATATGCAAACCCTAAATCTTAAATCCATAATCCTAATGTGGACTGCACAACTAAGGGGCATTATGGTCTCATATTCACCCGGAATGGAAATAAATTCCTTCGTCATCATTTTCTAGTTACTGAAATTTTGAAAGAAAAGCTAGGTTTCAAGGTACATATTTTTAGTCAATGACCAAATTACTCATATTACCTTGTAGCGATGTTTATTCATCATTTTCCAGGATATTATTAGTTATTGTTATATGAAGAAAACATGCCAAATCATTTGAACATTGTTTTCTTTGTTCAACTGAATAGAGTTTCACTTGTATATTACAAAGCACGATTGAATCTGTTCTACATTTTCTTTTTACCTGTGAATTCTAATAAAGCATTGTGTACAGACATACGCTCCACTTGTTATTTCTGACTCCGAGGGAATTGTGAACTTTTTTAGTTTTTTTTTTTTTTAAACAGACAAATCTTTGCTAGATGTATAGTTGGTTGCAAGGTAAGCTAAATCCAATTCATAGCAAATCTTGAAGTGTGATAGCATTGTCATATGTGAAGTGTCATTGTAATATGAACATTTTCAAGATAATGAAAATAATCACTAAGGTTAAATGTTTGATGGGTTGTGCTTCACAGTCAGCAAACTTAACGTGAATTCTGGTTTATACGTATTATTTTGTGATCCACAGTTTTTTATATGGCTTTGGTGGTTTTTAGGAATACAAATATAAAGAGATTAGCACACGAATCTTAGCAAATTTTCAGGAGACCTGTGTATGTTTTTTTTAAGTCCAGGCCAATATTGACACTACCATTATATTTGGACAGATGAAGAATTGTGTCTTTTTATTGTTGGACAGGTTTTAACTCCTCCGGGACTAAGGGGTTACATTGGATAGGACTTGGTTCTCTGTTTTGACGAGTTCTTCCTGCACCTTAATACGTTCTTTCTGCACTTTAATAAAAAAAATTTAATATCACAATTGCCCTTATATGAGAATCGGATGGCACTCCAATCCGGTTGTCATTTGAAAAAAAATTAATAACCGGATGAGCAGGCCATCCGGTTGTCATTTGAAGAAAAATGACAACCGGATGACCTGCTCATCCGGTTGTCAATTTTTTTTCAAATGACAACCAAGATGGAGTGTCATCCTGTTCTCATTTGAAAAAAAATTAACAACCGGATGAGCAGACTATCCGGTTGTCATTTAAAAAAAAATGACAACCGGATGGGGTGTCATCCGGTTCTCATATAAGGATAATTATGGTATCAAAAATTTTTATTAAGATGCAGGAAGAACATATTAGGGTGCAGGAAGAACTCGTCCTCTATTTTGTGTTAAAGGTTGAGATACCCTCTTATGCTTACATTTATTATGCATTTTAATTCTTGTAAAAAAAATATATTAGATATAGAATCGGTTGAATGGAACAAGTCTAAAATCTTCTAACCAATCTTTTTTTTTTTTTCTCATTCTCTCTTGTAATGTTTCTTTATTTTACAAAAATTCAAACTCCTTAATGAAATGTTTAAAGGAAAACTTTTAGAATCTACAAATTGATAAATTTATTTAAAAATCACCAACTCACCTTCATTCTGATATTGAAGAATTCATTTTTGTTTATAAATACTAGCATAAGCTTTTAGCAAAACAAATGACAAAAAATGGTTATTTTATCTTTTATTGATTAAAAAACCAAATTTAGTATCTCTTTTATTTGTTTTTTTTAGTGTTAAATTATTGTGTCAATGATTTCCATCACTTTTCATAAAAAAAATGTTATGGTGTTACACAAATCACCATCAAATTAACAACTAACCAACATATCATATATTTGACAACACTTCCATACTATTCATCAAATGCTAACAATATATCAATATCAAGTTTTATTTTGATAACCATATAGAGCTGTTATACCATCTTTATCATCTTGACTTAAATTTCTCCTTACCCCTTCATAACTAGGATACATGACTGAGCCTGGAACATTACTATGTCCAAGTCCTAAAAGATGACCTACTTCATGCAAAGTCACAGTTTCTAAATCAATTTCCCTATTTCTTGACCTTGGAGGCAGTCTCCTTCTCCAACCTTGACCCCAAACCCAAACCCAATCCCAACTTACACCCTCACCTGACCCAATACTCTGACCACCTGGGTCAGTGCTCCATGACTCATCAGCGTCAAAGTGTAACCTCCCATCCTGTGGTGCAAAAGTATGGGCCAAAACCCGACCTGGCCCATCAAATGGGTGTCCATCTCCATGTTTTCGACGATGAAATCCTATGACTATATTAGGGTTAAGATTAAAGTAAGAATAAATGTTATTCTCAAATGGAATTTCGGTGAAAGTGAAGTCACTCACTTTTGACCAACTTTGAAAGGCATTCTTCACTGCATACCTTACAAGATCCATTCTAAAAACGTTAGCACTTGACACAAACTTGTAAGTTAATGCTCTCTTTGACTCTTCCCATTTTGGTGACCCTTGAAAGAAGCTATAGTTCGCAAGAATCTCCAACTCTTTAAGATTGTCATGTGGGGTGACAAAATCAGGTACTCCACAACGTGGGAGGCTCATCTTTCTTATGGTTTCGACATCCATGTGACCTGTGGCACGTAGGTGATGAAACACTTGATACTCTTTAAGAGCAATCTCTACGCTTTCATCAAAGTGGTTGTTGTGTGAATAATTGTTTAGGTAGCCAAATCTTTTGAGGTAGCTTTTGAGTTCTATCATTCCTCTAACTCTTTGTCCCCTTTTGATTCCTCTTAGGTTCTCGAGAGTTTTGGTAAATGAATACTTTATAGCTTTTATGCTTCTTGGCTCAACAATTGGAGATGGTTTTACTACAAAGAATAGAAAAAGTAAGATTGAAAATTTTAGAAGATTAAGAGCCATGAGTACTACTAAAGAACTTAGGATTACTACTAAAGAACTTAAGATTTGTGAATTGTATGGATATGAAACTATTTATAAATTGATCAAGGATATTTCCTTACAAATAATATGTATTTATTACATATTCTAGTATATATACGTAATCATTGACTAATTATATTTATATTTGTGTAAGTATATTATTTTATTTAATATAGTTATTATGATGGTATTATGTGATTCAATAATTTTACTTGTTAAATGCGTATGTTTTAGAAATTATGTATATAAAATATTTTCATATGCACGCATACTTTATTAAAATTTATATTATATGAAATTAGTTACCAAATTTGCTAATCCAATTAATTTTAAACGGTTTAGTCGCATAGAGATACTATTCTTCTATGGCCAATATTAATTAGTCTATGGCCAATATTAATTAGTCTATATTACACTATATAGAAGGTATTGTATTAATTAAGCTATATAGTATGCTAATAACTATTAATTATATATCCACATATATAGCCCACAATGTATGACCGGGTGAAATTAATAGGAAACTGAACATGACTTGCATAAGCAATTAAAAAATGGATTATAAGTTTAAATTTAATTAACTCACTTATGAATTATACAATTTTAAAATCGTTAACTTCTATATATTTAACATTTATCTTTATTTTATTTGTATCTATATGTCTCATATAAAAGTAACATTTATACAATTCAAAAATACTTAACATGGATTTAATTTTGACAATTTAGTAATTAAAATATGAAATTTATTATATAAGATGAATATTAATAGAATCTTACTAACATTATTGACATTAGATATTGTTTTAAAATATTTGAAAGCAAACCAACAATTATAAATATGATCAAACTTTAGTTTTTTTGTTTATTGTTCAATAATTTTATTTTAATGTGGTGATAATGATATTTTTTTATCACTATTTTGTGGGAAAATATTTAAAAGTAAACTGAATAATTTATAATATTATATTTTAACTGTTAACTATCTAATATAAATTATATATATATATATATATATATATATATATATATATATATATATATATATATATATGTGTGTGTGTGTGTGTATTTTAAAAGTAAAATAGATTTGAGCATAAGTAAACCTTAATTGATCAATTTCGGGAAGTTCTTATTGATTTTTATAATCTCTTTTCCGTTTTTTTAAGTAGATATCTTTTTACAATGAAACACAAAGAATATATATCAACAAATCGTCGAAAGTTAATTGGTGTAAAAATTGAAGTACTTCTCAATAAAATCTAATTCTTTCATATACATAATTAAGAATCAAATTCGTCATAGCATGTTCCAAAATTCAATCATCTATAAATTATGTTTGACTTTGTTAGACTAATCAATAAAATTCTTATATTAAGTAAGACACTTAAATGAGTTTAATTCTTGTATTATTTTATTTATATTCTTTAATTCAATTAAAAAAAGTGACATCTAGTAACAAATAAATTCCACCCACTAATAAAGGATCTTTAATTGATAGTGCCCACAAATTCGAGACAAAAGAAACACCCACGGCAAAGAAAAAAGTTCAAAATAATAAAACTAATGGCAAAAGTTTCTTAAATTCACAAAAAGGTGTGGTCGTGGCAGGATTCAAATCAAGAAAAACAAAACACCTTTACTTTATTTAATTTAACCTAATAATCTAAAATGTAACCTTCTATGCCCCTTCTAAAAAGGCACTTAGTGATGATAACATTATGGAAAAGGTCCAAAACATATACTTATATTGGTCCCAAGAAGCTTCTAATGTAGAACTTTTGGGATTAGAACTCTAAACCCACAACCACATGTGTGCAAACACAATAAAAGAGGTGCCTAATTAGTTCAAAAGTACCTTGCAATTTGAAGCAATTAGATTAATTATCAAACTAGGTAGACAAATAGCAAATAAATACTATGTAATTCTAGAAAATATCTTCTAAAAGATGTGGTAGACATATGCATAAATAAGAAGTGAAGCTGCCAAATTTGATTCCTCAAAGCCACATAACTCTCTCCTATAGCTAGGATTGCATCCCTCTCTACTCAAGTTTAAGCTTGAAAAAAATAACTTTTACCTATGAAAATATGATCATCATGAAATTCATATCTATTGCTATAAATTTGATTTGAATCTAAAATGTTATAGAGCCTATAAACCTCATAAATGAAGTGTGCTCATTTAAAAAAAATGAAAAACTAAATTTAGGTTTGAAATTATCCACTTTATATATATATATATATATATATATATTTCGATTTGTTGATAAAAACAAAAAAAAAAACAAAAGCAAATTAAAAGACACTTAACTAAAACTCCTATTATTCCAAATACATTAGTGACCATAAAACACTTATAGGTTTATTTAGAATCTTCAAGCATATTTGAGTACGTTTATTTCGGTGAGACTTACATAAAGAAGTAAACCGATGGAATAGACATTAGAGTACATCAATACATAACATATCATGCTGATAAAAAAAATTCGAAAAAAAATGTAACATATTATGTATCAATAATATATCGATGAAATATTAATGTGATAGTTATTGAGACCAGAGGCAGAGGTTGTTGGTAACGAAACATGATATCATTTTCAATTGCTAGAAGATGACATATTTTCTATAAATTATTAATTTTTTAACTTCATTTTGTCGAGTTATAATTGTTTTCTAAACGGTAATATATTGAAGTTTGTTTTTTTAGGATTCATGTAAACATTAGCTTAATATTTCTTAATCATTTTTGTATAAAGTTCGAACATTGTTTAAATGTTTTATTTTATTTTATTTTTTTATTTTAGATAAAAATATGTATCACTATAGTAAGAAATGAGATATAATAAGAGATATCACTATAAAATAATTTTAATAGATTTTTTATTCACGAAACTATTATAATACTTAGAAGTGTTTATGACAATTTAAGAGATTGATAATTAACTAAAATGAGAATTTTTATTTAATTAGATTTCCTTTTACTATAATTGAATTTATCGGTTTGGTTTACCATTGATACTTCAGAACTAATCAAAACTAGACTGAAATCAATTATTTAAATATAATTATATTACCTATTATTTCCTTTATATACTAGATGTGTATGTGAGAAAAAAAAAACATAATACTTCAACTTGATTTATATTTATAAATATGTGACAGAAAAATAACAAATTACTTATGAATGAGGTGAAGGAAATTTTCCTTTCATGATATGAAATTTTTATTGAAATTTGTGTAATGTTGTATAAGTGTGTAGAAGATTTGTTAAGTTTATGAGAAGTAAATTTTAAAGGTTATTTAGTACTTGATTACTTATGTTATAATATATTATTGTAAGGTATATCAATTGTTTTGTAGTTTAAGTAAGAGTTAAGTCTTAATAAAATTAAGAATCAAGCTTTCATTAAATTATTATTATGCTTGAATTGCTACATTTTTAAATAAAAAAAATTATATTTTAACAATTAATTATAACTTTAAACTAAATGATAAATACTCAATCTGATATCTAACAATTGATATTAGAATTAATATTACAAATTTAATTCTTAATAAAATTATTGTTCAGAAGAAATTATTATAAATAATATTAATTATCTTGTTACTAGACAAAGTAAAATATTAACAATAACTTAAATTTATTTCTTTTTCTAAAATATAGCAGAGCTAGGCTTAAAATCTTACTCAACTCAGAACAAACCATATTTTTTTTAATTTTACTTTTTAAATATATTTTTAACCATAAAAAATGCACTAAATATAATTTAAGGAAATATTTTTTTTTTATTACACACAAAAATTTTGGGTACAGAAACTTTGCCCAGACTCCTCTTCCATGAAGTAACTAACTATTACTCAAATGTTGCTTCCTGCAACTCACTTCCCCTTCTTCCACACTTTTCCCCTTCCTTCTTCTTATTCTTCTTCTTCTTCTTTTCATTTTTTCCCTTTTCAATTTCCCAAAACCAAAGCCAAAACCAAATTCCTCATTCGTTGTTCCACTACCAACTATGAAACCCGATCCCGTCGCTCCTCCGCCATTGAACAAATTGCGGAGAAGCTCCGCAGCCTCGGCGTCACCGAAGAGCCTCCTTCCTCCTCCGCCGCCGAAAATCGTGTTCTGTTTCCGCACGAACTCCCGAAGCAGCTCGGGGAGGAGACGTTCGAGCCGAGCTGGAGCACGCCGCTGAACCCGGTGCCGGTCCCTGGGAGCGGCATCGCGGTGCTGAGCGCGAGGGAGGTGGCGAGGCGGAGGAAGCGGAGGGAAGAGGAGGTGATGAGGCGGAAAGAACTGGTGCCGACGCTGGCGGAGCTGAGCCTCCCGGACTCCGAGATTCGGCGGCTGACGGCGCTAGGGTTCGCGGCGAGGCGGAAGGTGCGGCTTGCGAAGGCTGGCGTCACGGAGCGGATCGTGAACGTGATTCACGAGCTGTGGAAGCGCGCCGAGGTGGTGAGGATCTTTTGTGAGGAGTTTTGTAGATATGACATGAGAAGGACTCATGAGTTGTTGGAGGTAAGTTAACAAACACCACTGCCACTTTTTGTATAGAAGTTCTGTTTGTTTACACAGTTTTCTTTGGCTTTCATGGATGCTCATTCATGAAATTGGATTAAGCTTTTTCAGTAAATTTCTTTATCAACACTATGTTTGAACAGAAACTAAGAAAACAAATAATTAGTATTTTTTTATAAGGGCAAATCAATTTATGCAGTTAACCTTAACTTTTGTAAAAATTATCTCATATAACATTTTGGAGGTGCATAAATCAATTTTAACTTCTGTGAAAGAAAATAAGATTTATTTAAAATAAACTTATATACTTAACTTTTGAAACAGTCTCATTTAGCCTCTTTTTGAAAGCTGTGATGTATAGATTGATTTAATTTATGGAAAATTCTATTTGTTTTGCCTTCTTAAGATACTGGGTGGATAAACCTATCTACAACACCTTGGAAAAAGAAATTGAAACGGTAAAATGAATTGGGTTTCTCATACAAACCAAATCAACATTCTATAGAAGCTTTCTTAATTTAATTTTGCAAAAGGCTAAGGTACATAAGTTGGTATTAGAAGAGCATACTTGTTTTACCTTCTTATTTTCTTCTTCTGCAAGTTTTTATAGAGAAGTTTATTTAAACCAAGACTTTATTTTCTTATCCTACAGGAAATGCTTCTAGAGAAATTTATTCAAATAGATTTTAGTGCAGTGAAAATGAGATTTGGCTTTGTAAACGACTTTGTTGTTTATCTTTTTTACTCGGTTAAAATGTTAGAAAACCTCTTCAGCTATACAAGTAAATGTAGGAAAATCCAATGTGCTTCAGAACTCAACAATGCTGCTCTTTGAAGCTGTTAAACGTAGGTGTTCATGAGTGAATATAGAAAAATCCCACGTGGTTCAAAACTCAGCAATGCAACTCTTGAAGTTGTTAAACTTTTAAGCTTTCTGCCTGTGCACCAGTGAAATTGACACCAATTTGCAGGGTTTGATTAAGTTCCGAGTTCTAGTTGTTAAGTTTGCATTTTTTTTCCTATAAAATTACAACAATGTTACTTTATCTTCAGGCTGTCTCTAGTATACAAGATATTGTTAAAAATAAAAGATAATGATTTGTTGTTTTCATTGTTACCCGGGGCAATTTTTTCGAGTCAGGTGGCAAAGTGAAAATAAAGTGTTATATTTATAATTATAAGTTAAAGCATATGAAGTGAAAATAACCAAACTCAGCCCAAGTCTTCAGTCACAGGAGCTCGTTAACTCCCCCTTCAATAACCCATAGTTGGAGAGCTATCTGCGTTTTAGCCTTTTTCTCCAGCATGATATTATATTATGGTGCCCCGTGTATAAATGATTTGATTGTATCGTTTTTTTTTTTTTTCCTTTCATTGTCAGAGAAAAACTGGAGGCCTTGTTGTTTGGAGATCTGGAACTAAGGTAATACTGTACAGAGGGACTGATTTTAAGTATCCTAACTTCTTATCAGATAAAGTTTCGAGACAAGACAATACTAGTGATGGTGCTTCGCAACTTGTCAAAGGCAATGATGAATATTTTGATAAAAGTGAGAGTCACTTATCTGAATCAAAATCAGCAGCATGTGATGTGGAAAATTCATATGTCGAAACAGCAAAACCTGCACTGATACTAGGTGTTGGTACTCCCAATAAAGTACGATTTCAACTGCCAGATGAGGCAGAGCTAGCTGAAGAAGATACAGATTGCTTGCTAGTGGGGCTTGGGCCAAGATTTACTGATTGGTGGGGAAGTGACCCTCTGCCTGTTGATGCTGATCTTCTACCTGCCATTGACCCTGGTTATAGGAAGCCTTTTCGTCTTCTTCCATATGGTGTGAATCCTAAACTAACAGCTGATGAAATGACCACTTTGAAGAGACTTGGCAGACCTCTACCTAGTCATTTTGCATTAGGTAAGTTTGAGCTACTTTTTCTTACCTGACCAAAATAAGGTTTAATTACTTTTCTTCTTTTGTTTCGCAGGGAGAAACAGAAACCTTCAAGGACTGGCTGCAGCAATTATTAAGCTTTGGGAAAGATGTGAGATAGCCAAGATTGCTGTGAAAAGGGGTGTGCAGAATACCAGCAGTAAGATAATGGCTAAAGAGTTAAAGGTCAGTTATTGTTTTCACTGATAATTTTCAGATTTTATAAAATTTAGCACTTATAATATAAATAATTTCTTCGAATTTAGGTTTTAGACTTAACTCAATTTTATAAACTATCTTTTAATGTGATATTTTGCATTACATTTATATACTACATTTTAGTCATATACAAGTCAATATGGTAATAAACCTCCTCCTTTGAGGTTGCAATTAAGGAAAACTTTAAAGAGGTCACAACTAAGGTGGGGTAGTGGTAACTGCAATTAAAGCTGGTTTTCAAATCTCCCCCTCAAGACTTTGCCTGTAGTATGGCAAATGCTGTTGGCCCAACACTCTGGTATCATCTTAGAATTTTTTAAAAGTTTAAGCTTAACTTAACTCTACAAAATTAGTTTGTAGGGTGAGGTTTTGCATCTTGTTTCTATATATCACTAGTCAATGTGGGACTAAACCATCTTAGCCCTTGTAGTATGGCAAATGCTGTTGGCCCAACACTCTGGTATCATCTTAGAATTTTTTAAGTTTAAGCTTAACTTAACTCTACAAAATTAGTTTGTAGGGTGAGGTTTTGCATCTTGTTTCTATATATCACTAGTCAATGTGGGACTAAACCATCTTAGCCGTATATTACGAGTCCATGTGGGACTAAACCACTGTTCTGAAATTGCAATTAAAACAACTCTCAAAGAGGCTCCAACTAAGGCAGGTTAGGGGTGATGACAATTAAGGTATCTTTCTAACACAATTAAATATAATGAATGCAAGTGTATAGCCTGTTAAAGTGTATGACTTCCTTTTCTTTTACCATATATTGTGTGTGAATGACATTCTCTGCATTTAACTGCTATTATTGACTAATTAACCAGGCAATGCCTCTTTAGACAATGTCAATAAATTAGTGAGGTCATGATATGATGTTGACTGATCAACTGCCAGATTCTTTACTAGTCATAAGTGCTAAATCGTTCTTTTAGTACTTGTGATAACTATAGATTGTAATCACCTTGTGATGTTTCTTTTATTTGGTGTAATAAAAATAAGTAAAATGTATCTTGTGAAAAAAATCGAATTGTGTTGACCTTTAGCATGACTCTTGAGGACAGGAATAATAGACCTGAAGATTTGAAACTGATAGGGTTGGCTTTTTACTTATCTCTTCTCTCTTTTTCCTGAGATGAATAAAAAGACACTGATCCACTATCATTTTTTAATTTAGTATTACATCACTGGTCTGCAAACTGTCAGAGGAACCTGTTAAACATGGGTTTTGTAGCAATAGTAAACACATAAATTTAGTGTAATAGTAATATTTGAGATGGTTGATTTGAAATTTAATTACAATTGAATCTTGTATAAAAACCAAAATGAAATGTATGATACCATATCTGCTTCTCTGCAGCGCCTGACAGGAGGAATTCTCCTTTCTCGGGATAGAGAATTCTTTGTTCTGTATAGAGGAAAGGACTACTTGCCTGCTAAGATGTCTTCAGTCATGAGAAAGCACAGGAAAATTATAATGCACCCACTGAAGGCTAGACACAGTTCATCAGCTAAAGTCACTCCAGAACAGAAAGGGGGAACCGTAGAGTGTGATTCTGAAGTACTGGTTACGAACTTCCAGAAGGATACTAAACGACGAATGTTGACTAAGACTGAGTTAGCTATTAAAAGAATTAGCATCAAATTGTCGATGGTATGATTTCATTAAAAATGTCCAATTTGCTGGTTTTTAGATTTTCCTTTTGAGTTACAGATGGTATAGGTCTGACATACAGGCAATAGAAAAAAAAGCAAAGGCGGAAAAACTTCTAGCTGATCTGATAAATGCAGAGAGTCCCCAAGAACAAGACCTTGACAAAGAGGGTATTACTAAAGAAGAGAAATACATGCTGCGGAGGATTGGTTTGATGATGAAACCCTTCCTATTACTAGGTGATTTGTGAAGATGATTTTTGACGATCACAATCATAGATAGTTGATTGTTCTAAATTTGGAATAAAATGCATGACATCTTGAAAGCTATTTAAAATACATGATAACAACTTCTTCTGATTATTCTCAGGTAGACGAGGAATTTTTGATGGAACTATAGAAAATATGCATCTTCATTGGAAGTATCGTGAGCTTGTGAAGATAATATGTAATGGAAGCCTGGAAGATGTTCATCAGATATCTCTGACCTTAGAGGAAGAAAGTGGTGGAATATTAGTGGCAGTAGAGAGAGTGAGAAAGGGCTTTGCAATCATTGTGTATCGTGGAAAGAATTATAGTGCCCCTCCTTGTCTGAGGCATCAAAAGCTTTTAAATAAAAGGCAAGCTTTGAAGCGTTCTAAAGAGGCACAGCGCCGGGAGGTAAAATTGTCCTCGTCGATATATATATATATATATATATATATATATTGGAAAAGGAATTGACTGCTAAACTTGTATGATATAAATACATCACCTTATTCCTTTTTACTCATTTCCTGCAGTCGTACAAGCGTGGAATCTTGATGCTAGAAAAGAAAATAAATGAACTGAAACTTCAGATGGTAAGTGGTCCCCATTTTTAGTATTGTGTTAATGAAATATTTCTCCCCTTGATTTGAATTATGCAATATGGATTATTCACGTGATTAGATTGAGATTGAAGAAGAGGATAACAGTAAGCAGATAGTTGAAGCGTGGAGATTTGACATGGTAAACTATCTCATGATACTTCTTTAACTCTGTAATCTCCTTTCCATATTACAAATACAATATTAGCATTTTTGTTACATCAGGCCAGACTATGATCTATTATAAATGTTTAGGGTTAACAGATAACATCAAACTTACGTGCCTTTCTCTTTTTATCCCATGTTTTAGTGGAAATAAAGAGGAAGGATGTGATCCATTATAATTATAAGTATTTAGGGTTGACATCTGACCTCTAACTTACATGCCTTTTCTTTTATGTCTTGTGGAAATAGGAAGAAGGATATGCACAGAAGGAGATAAGATGGAAATACCAAAACTCCACTGTATATTTGAGGAAAATTAGAAATGAAAATCTTTTGAGGGTTCCACGTATAAAAACAAGTCTCCCTAAATTGTCATGAAGTACGAGGGAAACGTTTATTACATTTCCTCGTTTTTTCTTTTTTTACTCTTTAAAATTAAATAGTTTTTAACATAAAAATCATAAATAGTAAATAATTTTATTTAAGAAAAATATTAATATAGTAATAAGATTTAAAGGTTTTAGTTAAACTTTTTTTGGGGAAATTACACTCACCTTCTTTGAAGAGTCATCTTAAATGACACTCATAACCTCTCTAATTTTTAAATAGACCTCTCTTATAATTTTAATAAAGTAACATTAACCCCTTATTTTATTTAAATTTACACTTGTATTGAAATATGTAAATAAATAAGTTAATAAATTTATCCTTATATTTTTATCACTATTTTTTCTATATTTGATAATGCTCTCAGAAATGTAACTTTATATATTTTTATGACATGATATTATTGGATGAAATGGTTATTTTATATTGTTAATGTATATTAATTAAATCCTTCAATTTTTTTGCTAATAAAAAATCTTCAAACTTTATATTTTAAAAATTTAATTTTAATCTTCATAATTTTATTTTGTTTAAGTTGACATGACATGTTAGTTATCTTAAACATGTATAGCAAAATAATAAGTTACCCTTATATTTATTACTATTTAATTTTTTATGTTAAATATTGTTCTAATAAAAATCTAAATATTTATATTTTTATGATTATTTGATGAAAAGTTTGCTTTATATGGTTCATGTACAATCTAATCTTCATAATTTTATTTTTGTTTAAGTTATCATGTTAGTTATTAAATAAAATACGTTGTGCAATTGTATTATTTTCGGGAGAGGTAAGTATTATTTTTTTAATCTTTTTGAAAGGTTTTTTGTACAATTTATTTATGTCTACATTCAAATTTCTCCACCTTTTTCGTTCTTACTTTTATTCATCCAAATAACAAATCTTTCTACTTATTTCTCTTCGACTTGTATCCTTCGTTTTTCTTTATGTCATTTCTTTTCTCTCTATTTCACTTCTAGTCCAAATAAGAACACATTCAAAGTATTTAATATTTGTTTCTATTTATCATGTTATGTGGATATGCGCTTGTGTTATTTGTGAACATTGAATGTGTCAATGGTATTTCTTTTTTTAGTTGTTTTTCTGCAAGATTTATAATGGTGTAATTTACCTTTTTATTGAAAAGAACAACAGCAGCATGCAAAATTCTCAACAACACCCAAACATGAAATTCTTGTGTAGATTCACTTGTTTATAGTCAAATGACTAAACTAGAAGACACTCATTGTATGTGAAGGGATTAATTGAAAAATAATAGTAACTGACTATATTTTACGGTTTAATGAATAAAAAAATGTGTTATATGGTACTGAATTGTCCTAATTTAATACTTGTGTGAATTATTTTGGCCATGATTTAAGCACTTGATTTCAGAAAGTTTCTTATTGTTGTAATGAAGATGGACAAAATGAAAAGTGATAACGGTATGGGAGTATTTGACTAGTAGAAGTTTAGTAAGAATTATTATTGCATTGTTGTTACTGGTATTGAGTCTCTAAATAGTATCTGAAATATTTTATGGCTCGATTCAAGACTACAGACAAGCAAGAAGCTTTTTCAAATTCCATAAACTGGAATAAAGAAGCTTCTGTTGACAATCAACAAGCAGTACAGGAGCGGCCAGTTGAGCTGATTGATAGTGGTGGAGTTAATAAAGGTGAACAAGAAAATTCCGTAAGTTGGAAATCTCCTGGAGAAGTTTCTGTTGATAGTCAACAAGCAATACAGGAGCAGCCAGTTGAGCTGATTGATAGTGGTGACGTGCATCAAGGCAAAGAAGAAAATTCTATGAATCGGAATTCTCCTACAGAAGCTTATGTTGACAATCAACAAGCACTACAGGAGCAGCCAATTGAGCTTATTGATGGATGTGGAGCTCATCATAATGTACCAAAACATTCCATAAATTGGAATTCTCCTAAAGAAGTTTCTCTTGAAAATCTACAAGCAATACAGGAGCACCCTGTTGAGCTTATTGATGGATGTGGAGCTCGTCAATATGAACCAAAAAATTCCATAAATTGGAATTCTCCTAAAGAAGCTTCTGTTGACAGCCTACAAGGAGTACAGGATCAGCCAGATGAGCTGATTGATAGTAGTGGAGCTCATCAAGGTGAACCAGAAAATTCCTCTAGTTGGAATTCTTCAATAAAAGCTTCCATTGGCAATCTACAAGCAATACAGGATAAACCAGTTGAGCTGATTGATGGTGGGGGAGCTCGACAAGATGAACCAGAATCCTGGCCTAGTTTGATTCACAAGGAAACACAAGTAAGCACACAGCTTTATAGATTAGAATTGAACTGTTGACTGCAGTTATATCCTGGATTATCATCTGGTTTTGCCAAGGTTTTCATTTAACTTGATTTTGGCTTATTTCTATTTTAATTATTGATTTGGTAAAATTATCGTGGATTTCAGTTGGATGAAATGAGTGATTCTGTGGCTGATACTGAGCATTGCATCTCCAATAGCAAGGCAATGGAGCCATCAAACTCATCATCAAAATGTGATCCTGAACCATCAGCTCCAGTGATAAATATGAGTTTTCCTTCTAGATCTCTGCATCTTTCAACCAAAGAGAGGCTTCTTCTACGGAAGCAGGCCTTAAAGATGAAGGAACCTGTTGTTGTCATAGGTATTGTTTTCAGTTATACTTTCTTTTTGCCAATATTGATTGTTCTAGGTTCTCGGTCTTTCCGGTTTAGTGACATAAACTAGTTTTAGCAGTAACCGACTAGCTCTCTAGGTTTTGGTTTGTTACAATAAATAATTGACAAAAACTGTTCGCGTTTCCTTTCTCACTTTTTCAATTGATGTCAACATCTTGAAAAAATTTCATTCTGGATGATGTATTAATTACTTTTTCTCCACTAGGCTCTGGAACTGCTGCCTATTGATGTGTCTTGTGTTGTATTTCTTTTGTATTTTCCTGCAATGATGCTAATTGGGAGGAATCATCTCTCCTTCTCACTCTTTTCTATGGCCATACAATTCTCAGGAAAGAACAATATTGTGTCTTCTGTTGTGCAAGCAATTAAAGTTCATTTCGAACAGCACCCTCTTGCTATAGTTAATGTCAAAGGAAGGTCAAAGGGGACCACAGTTCAGGAGCTGGTGTTCAAGCTAGAGGTGCGCATGCTTAAAATTCCTTCTTTTTCCTCATCTCTTCCTCGTTGAATCTTTCTTTCTTACCCCGAGCAATCATGCTAACTTTTCTTTTACCCTGTTATTCTTGCAGCAAGAAACAGGTTCCCTTCTAGTCTCTCGGGAGCCTAGTAACATCATACTTTATAGGGGTTGGCCAGCAGATGAACCTTTCCCTGCAACAAAATTTAATAAAATGAGTAAAGAGGGATGGACAAAACCACCCAGGAGCGGGAACATGAGAAGAAGAATAGGTATGATAGAGAAAAGAAGATTTGGTACTAGGATAGGGAAAAGAAGTATTGATAGGACAAGGTCAAGGTCAAATTTTAATTTTAGGAGAAATTCTACCCCCATCTTTGGCCATAGTTCGTAACATCATAATTTAGTTAAGTGAAGTCAGAGGAAAATTTGGGGTGATTTGAGAATATTGAAATATTTAGTGGGAAGAACCCCCCAATCAGTAACTGAAAAAGAAATATTATAACAAAGAAGCCTCCACTAATTTTGAAGCCTTCCTTCACATAGTGTTTTGTTTCTGTCAAACCTGTTTTTTTCTCTTGGACTCAACTCACATGTCTCATCACATCTCCCTCCTCCCATGAACAAAATACTCATATTTGGGCTATAGAAGAAAAAAATGTTAGAAAAAACGCATAAAGTTTATTAAAAACATGAAAGATGTAACTGTCTTTAAAAACATAAAGGGGTGAATGTTTATTTAAAAGTTAAATAGAATACGAATGATGTTTGAGTAAAAATAAGGGAGGTGAATATTTATTTTAAGAGGAGGTGGATGATATAGTATAATGTTAGGGAAAGTAATTACAATTTTTCCTAATAAAATGAATGAGTGGGAATAAAAGAAAAATAATTATTTTTTTAATTAGGTAAAAGAAATATTATGTGATAACAGAAAAACAATTCTAGAAGCATAAAAAGTATTTTATTCAATTTGATTTACTTTTTTACTATTATTTAATATTTCGTATTAAGATTTACTTGAAGTATCTAAGTTGTATTAAAGAAGACCATTTATAGATGAGAATAGACTTCAGAATCTTAACTAGTAAGACAATGAAAGAACACTGTTTTTTGTTAAACATAAGAATAAAAAATGAGCACTTTAAAAAGGATTTGGTTTAACAAATGTCACCCCTTTTTAAACTAAAAGAAATATTTAAACTCCAAATACTTTTGTAACATCGTAATTAAAAAAATAAAAAAAAATAGAATTACAATATATTAGTTATGATCAATGCCACAAAACGACAGATTATGTTAAAATTCCGTATTGAAAAAAATAAATAGAAATCAAATAATGAAATTAAAAAGGACGAGGGTGAAAAATAAGTAAAAGAAAAAAAATGAGACGATTTTTAAGATACTTGGATTATTATAAAAATATTATTTATTTTTCAATCTCACTATTTTCTTTCTTCTCTTTTCTGTTTTTTTAGATACATTTTCTTTCTTAATTTTTTTTCTTTCAACCTCTCGTCCTTCTACTTTAATCCCCTCTAAAATTGTTAAAAGAAAAAAAACCTCCCAAATGATGTAAATATTTAGTATTTTTTAAGAAAATAAGATAAAAGGAAAATTGAATTGTCTTTCTAATTATTTAATAAGGATGGCATATCATAATCTCATCTAAAAGCAATTTTAATTGTTAGAAGGAAAGATTTTGCATCAATAAGTCATGGAAAAATTCATATAAAAAAACTAACATACAGCCTTAAATTTAAAACTTATAATAGATTTGCTAGTTCTTTTTATTTATATATGGTATATACTACTCATCTTTAACTAACATGGGACTTTTAGTTTACTTTTAAATTCCTAACATTAACTTGGCGTTAATAACCTTATGATAAATATTACAAATGAAAATAAAAATGAGTAAAAATATGTAAAAAAATAAAATTTTAATTTTTTATTCAAGAAAAATAAGTAAAAGAAAAAGAAGAGAGAGAAAGAAAAGTTAAAATAGATGTTAAATAATATTGATAAATTTTTAGTACTACTAATCATATTAATAATCGAATAGAACCATATTTATACTTTCAACCACCTCTAAAACAAAGTTAACCATATTTATAAATAGTTAATCACTTGTAAGAATCAAGGGTTAGAAATTAGTCATATTTAAGCATGTAATTAACCGTGTGTAATAGCTAATAACTTTCATCCATTATTTACCTGATGCAAAACCCATTATTAAATATTTCAATAACTCCACAACCTCCTTAATTACATACACAACTCCCCTAATCACATATTATAACAAAATACATTAAAAAACAACATAAAAAGAATTAATCACATTAATAATTTATTTATAATAATTTATAAAATAGAATTAATCATATATATATATATATATCTTCTTTTTTTTGGGTGGAAAATTGATATTTATTGAAACACTATATAGAGAGTATCGTTATCCATGTCTATGTTCATGGACTAACTAACTTCTTCTCTCAAATGTTGCTTCCTGCAACTCACTTCCACTTCCATTCCTTTCCTTCTTCTTCTTCTTCTTCTT
>Ga0099825_1002247_pt1 | contig 25571 bp, 12 predicted proteins | sample SiratroredBW_FD_76838 | JGI IMG/M metagenome (GOLD analysis project Ga0099825, IMG submission 76838) | Root nodule microbial communities of legume samples collected from California, USA - Siratro red BW | ecosystem: Host-associated > Plants > Roots > Nodule | place: USA: California | collected... | reverse complement strand
TATATATATATATATATATATATATACATATTTATATCACCGATCTGTATCCACTACGCAACAAAATAATTGCAAGGTTATAACCCAATTTCAGAAAAAATAAATAAAAATCTCTGAATAGTTCCTAAAACTTACAAAATCAACATCTGGTGTGCATTCAATAAGAAGAAAATGGAATAGGAATAAATTAAATAAACCAGATACTTTAACTTATATAATTGAACAACCATTTTTCTATCAAGAGATTCAAATTCCATGTCACCATAAAAAAATACTTTTAACAATGATTAGAATGAAATTTATAACAATAATACTAAAATTGTCGTTGATTTAATTATCATTAAAAAATCTAACAAAATAATAATCAATCAAATTATCTCATTTTGTTGACATATAATGACGATTTATACAATAATTGTTATTGTATTACTTTTTTATATTGTTTATATATTAAAGATTATTTTACTATTTTCCTTCGGTAGTCTTATCCAATGATATTTTGTGTATGGTCATAATTACTATCCAACCTAATAAATCTTTATAATATTTTACTTTCACGCTTTTTTCATGCATGAATACTCCATAACTAATGGAGATAAATTCTATATACCAAAAATTGAATAATAATTTTAAATATATAATCACTGACTCTAATATAATTCTCCATTTAAACTTGTCAATTTATAATACATTATTGTTAGTAACTAGTAAGTGATTTATATAGAAACAAACTATCATTAAACAATATATATCTCACATAAATTTTATATGTTATTATACAATTATGGAAATTCAACTCCAAAAAAAAGTTATTCATGGTTTTATTTTAGGTTTATGAAACTTATTTTAGTATAGATAAAGTCTTACTTTATTTATACATTTTATCTTTTAAGTTTTTCCATTTCAAAATTAATGTAAATTGAACTTGTAATCTTGATTTTGATACCAATTATTGAATTAAATATTTATCACTAAGTCAAAAGTTATAACTGATAATCAGAGCATAACTTTTTTTACTATTTAAAAACACAACAATTCAAATATCACAGTTTAATTATAACTTGATCCATCTAACCTTTGTCATGAAAAAATCCATGTCAACCCCAACAACTTTTATTCTAATTTTGTTTCTTAAATTTTAAATGAGGTAGAAGTCGATGCTTATTGTAGCATCTATCCTATATACCTCTTGATTTTTCACAATAAATATAAATTTGGTTAGTATTACCTTTACCTTCAAAAACATAATAACTGGTATATGAAGTGAAATTACCTAGTTACCTCTTCCTTTACTATAAAAAAAAACTTTTCTTTACTACTATTTTTTTACCTCCTACAGCCATCACCGTAGATGGTCAATTGTGTCATTAAACATTTGTCTTATTCGTTGAGCCACAAAAGAAAAGATACATTGAGACATTGAGAGGTGGTAACAATTCCATGAGCTTGATTTTAGATTTTTCAATTAATATCATCCTTCATTTAACCATATGAGAAATTTAATCAATTTATCTCATAGTTTTTTATTTGTTAACATTGATAGAGGCCAACTAAGAACATCTAAAGGATTTTCAATTCTAAGAAATAACTAGTAGCACTTAAAGTCGTCAAATTCTCGTGCAACTTTGGCCAAATATGTTTAAGGCCTTATCTCTCGAAATTGCATACATGATGGGAGTGACCAAATGATCCAAGATACCATCACTGTGGGTCTTTTCCAAGTTCAGTATAGAGCATTGGTGTGAGTAGGAGTTACAATAATTCCATAAATGAATCCAAATTTGTTCTTGAAAACAAGACTAATAAAAAAAACGTGATAACAGATGATAATTTGGTCCATTAAAAAAAACAAGAATTAATGAAGGATTTTCTTATGAATGAAGGTGGTACAATGAGGTGGGATCTTGAGAATAGTCAATATTACTTAATAATTCAGAGCTCTACTATCATAATAGAAGTAAAGAAGATACGAAAATGTTTTCTTAAAAAAGGAATATTGTTTTCCTGGGGATATACATGCGAGGGGACAACAAATCTTTAGTATGTTGTGAGAGATGTTTCCTTTGGTCATGATGGTCTCAAACATTTGAACTTTTATTAAAAGGGGTTGATAGATAAGGTCTTGAGTATTTATTAGCTGGAGTTTGGTATTTGGAGTGCACATCAAGCTACGAATAAACTAAAACACCAAATCGGGGAAACATTCTTTCCTAATTGCATCAGAATTCCCACTTACGCTTATATGCATCCTCATGCTCTACTTTTACTTCAAAATTAATTTCAAGCTACGTATTATTATTTTCTCCCATCATATATAATACCAAGAAAAAAATGATGCAGTCACAAAATTTGGTTGCTGGATCCACAGTTACAATTAAAAATTTGGTGAATGATTTTACTGTTGTGATAGCTGAGTATGGAAACACCAGACATTATTGGGTGGTAGGAGTAATATCTAGTCCTCACATGTTTTCCTAGCCATCTCGTGAACTCTAGTATAAAAGTTTCCCAAACAAATAACAAATTTCCAACGTATACTTCTATATGGTACCTGTGTTTACCTAATATATCTGTCAGACATGGCATGAACAACTTCAATTTTTCATTATATTCATGTTACGCATTATTTTGTACCCTTGTCGTGTCTTGTAATTTTTATAAGTTATCATATGCCCAAGTCTCTATCATATCTTATTTCTGTCTCGTATCAAATCCATATTTTCTTTAACTGTTCTTTCTCTACAAGATGAAAAACTCCTTCCGTTATATCCAATATATACTACATGGATAATCAAAGTTTATAATTCTTTAATACAGTAGGCTAATTTGGCTTTATTTAAAGGTTAACGAGCAAATTAAGCAGCATATTCCCTTCTTTTCTGCCATCAAATTCAAATTTCAAGAAGTTTGAACCATTACTATTCCAACGGCCAGTGAGTTTATTTTTGACAAGAATGAAAGTATTTGCAAGAAGAAACAAATCTGACACTCAAAGTTTCTCTTTTGTGGGGCCCTTAAATCTGGGAACCTCCTACCCCACCACATCACTCTCCTTCTCTCTTGATCAAAAGAAGATCATGTTGCCACCTCCACCACCCTGCTGCCCAATTTACATGTGGGTCCCAAATGCCTATGGCTCTGTGTCTGTGCTCTTTCTGCTCTCAATTTCAGTTACACACCTAAACTTATCCCACGCGCCTCCCTATTGTCATCGATAGTGAAGCACTTGATTGGCTCCTCTCTCCCATTGCACCCCTGGCCCATCAATCATGCACACAACCCACCCTTACCTAGACTCCCATCTTCTAACAAATCCAACATTTTCAATGCAAATTCAATCATTAACACTCTTCACTCCAAATCACTAATCATGCAATATCACTAATTAGGTTTCTTCTTTGAAAAATGTCAAACAAGTTTAAGTCAAATAAATGTTTTGCTGTAACATTTGCCTAAAAGCTATAATTTTCAGGGTCTAAATTGTAAATAAAAAATGTTAAGAAAACATTACAGAGTTTCAATACCTAATGAGGCAAGTTTTAGTTTGAGCAACTAAAAGTGAAACCACTTCTTGAGCAAGTCATGGCGAGAGATTCTCAGAGGGTATTTGAATTTGCATTACGTCAGTTGAACTCCTACCATTCGTGAGTGTAAAATTCGGTTAAATATGAAGTGAAAAGTGAGATTTAAGTAAAACAAAAAACGCTCTCTTATTCTCTTATGAACATCATGATGTGTACTCATTTTACACTTCAATTACATAAACCAAAAACATGACAAGGTAGTTAAAACATACGACATACACATTATGGTTTTATTACAGAATAATACCTCAACACCGGCGGAACCTTATCATCAAAATCTTTCCCGTAAAATAGCCATAAACTTTGGTCTTTAACTTTATACAACGGTTTATAATTGAGCACTACGGCAACACTTGGTTAAGTAATGAAGGCTATGCTTATTAAAGTAAAACTTAACATACACTCCAGTCAAACACAACCTAATCATTATGCTATGAATCATTACTCCTATACTTGGCGAATTAAATGAAGTAAGAACCAACCGAGAGAGACTTATCCTTCATTTATTATACTGCAGCACCATTATACAAGATGATTTACATTTGACATTGATGATAAGAGAAGAAGAAAAAAAAAACAGACATTGAGAAGGTGTATATACCAAATGTATAGTACTATAAATTCCTTGGCGAGTGTCTAACAGAGCACCTGAAGCTTCCCTACACTGAGACCAAATATACAATAATAACCTAAAAAATGCCTAATTATACAGGAACTAATACTTTGTTCTCTCCCTCAAGTAATAATACAGAAAATGAGTTGTCAAGTATTCATTTAATACTCCTTATTATATATTTAATAAATTTCGAAACTTTATTGTAAATTAACATTTAGTATATACTTGACAACTCATTATGAGTATTATACTCATAACATTAGCATTACCATAACATGGGATACTAATACTGTAATTAATACTAATAATGATACGTATTAGGAACTTGCCGGAGAACCCACCGGAGAGAGGTAAACCTGACTCTGTATCACTGTCTTACCCATTTTGAAACCAGGAACCACCGTGAAACCCACCCTAAGCTCGCCAGAATTGGACTCCGAGGATTCCCCTGAAGCTGAAACAGGTTCTTCTGTCACACTTTCCATGTACACCTCAGAGAACCTTGTGTTCTTCTTTACCTGAAAAACAGTAACATCGTCATGAAACGATAACGCCAAGCAATGCAGGGTCCAAACGCGCTTTGCCATCTCTGCAAACGCGATGAAGAAAGCGGAATCTGGGTACCCTCCAGAGTTCACGACCTTCCTCTGGTTCAAGTTGCCAAACAAGGAACACTCCATTTTGGCGTGCACCACTTGAAGGTACTTGGATTTCAGGAACCTGGAGAAGGAAGAGTTTGGGTTGTGGGTTAAGTACTGTTTCGGATTCAGAGACTTGACCATTTTGAATTTGTCAAAGTAGAGGCTTTGCGCTTGTTGGAGTGAGTGTTTCTTAGGCGGGTCTTCTTGCACGTTGAAGTTTGGATTGTTGAAGCCTTCAAACATTGTTATGCACACAAATGATTCAAACGCGAAGCTTTTGTGAGTTGGTTTGGCGAAAACTGCGTTTGGATGGATGAACTTGACGGCGGCTTCTAGATCCCAATGAGCAGACTCCATCTCCGCCATCATCAACTTGGAGAAGCTTCTAACCGATCGCAAAGTGTGGTGAAGATAATGGACAAAGTGGGTTGGATTCAACGCTGAACGTGTGAGGTTATCGAACAGTGACAATGAGCCACTCGAGTTGAGCTTCTTTTCAAGTGTTTTGTTGAAGGAAACACAGTCATCGAGGTGTTTTTGGAGCGATGAGATGTTGGAGTCCTTGAAATCAACCTCGGCTTCGAGCCTCTTGATGGTGATTTCGTAGGTTTTCATCAGGCTCTGCTGTTCCTGAATCTCTGCGAGCATAATGGTGACTTGGGGTGAAAGATCAAGCTCTTTTTTCAAGAACCTGCGCTTCAACTCTGATATGGCTCTGAGTTCATCCACCACGGCTTGATCCGCGGCTTGAATGGACTCGTTGTTGTAGGGGTGTTGAGCCATTTGGAGTTCTGCATATGCTGCTTTGATGGTGGTGACCCCAGCGAAGAGTCTTGCAATGAGAGCCTCCATAACTGCTCTATTTCTGCTATTTCCTTGGTGGGTTTTGGTCTGATGATCGGAGAAGAGATCCTCCTTGACTTTGAGGTGGGAGTTGAGCATGCAAATGCCATTGTTTGAAGCGAGTTTGGTTGCATTTCGGAGGCTGATCACCTTCTGGAACGTCTTCGCTAGTTTCTTGCTCTTATTGTTGAGTGCTGATTTGGGTTTAACGGTTTCCATCTCGAGACAGAGATTTTGTTGTTTGAAGCATAAGAGTTTGAGGGGAACGTGTGTTGTGTGTGTTCACAGCAAAATCAATGAAATGGAAGAAAGGGAAAGAGTTTGGACTTGTGTGAGAGAAAATGTTCGCAGAAAAAGGAGATTTTGGTGGGAAAAGCAGGCGCAAATCTTTGACTATACTATGAAATCAGTTTTTGAGCCGAGGATAGCGATTAGTAGGGGCTGATATTAATATAATGGAGAAAATTAAGGAAATAAGAGTTCTTTTAAAGCGCGGGAAAAGAAAAAGGAGGAATGGTTTAGCTTTGTGATGAAAGATGTTAAATACTAGAACTAGGCTTGTAGTAGAAGAAGTTTGAGATAGAAGTCAAGCCACTGGTTATTTACTTTTTTTCCTTTTTCCATTTCCTTTGGCTACTTATTTTTGGAATAATACCTGTAGAGCTACCCAGAGAGATGATAGTGTGGGACCTATTGCCTTACGTGATTGATGGATATCATCAAATTGTTGACCCTACCAACCATACAATTCAGCTTTCCCCTCAAACTATTACCTATAATAAGAGTACATAGTGAGAGTTATGAGTTTAATACTTATATAGTAAAAATGTCAATTTGAATCTGTGATGCTTGTCTGATGGAGAACATTATGAAACATGTGAGGCGCTAGAGATGTTGTCTTTACGTTCGTAAACTAGAAGATACACCAGCATGCTAAATATCTTTTGGTTTGGAAAAGCAAATGATGGTTAAGCACTCACAGTAATTGTTCATGTAGATAACCAGCAAGAGTAAACACGATTTTGAACTCTTTTTTATTTTCATTTTTTTCTATATTGGCACCTCAAGAAAAGATTCGATTTAATTATTGGAACTGGTTCATTGTAGCTGTAGGTACATGAACGGCTACAAATATTTGTGTAGCTATAACCTGAATAAAGTTTACCATGATCCAGGCTTTATCTTAAAAATATTAAATACGTACGCATATAGCTTTTATTTGTGGGGGACACTACAGTCAGAAACATTATTGAGGTTTTCAAAAAGCTATTGCAATGGTAATCAAAACTCTCGAGAGATGAAGTGAAGGAATATTAGACAAGCAGCACTGCGGCAGAGATAGAAACAGAAACATGGAAAATGTTCTTGGTGCATTCTTTTTATTCATTGTATTCAGTAAAAGTCAAAAATAAACAACTAATGCAGAAAGTTATTAAGTTACATTCAGATCTTATCTACCTTTTATAAAAGGCAATTCTACTTGAATAAAGTAAGATAACTCTCTTTAACAATTTTTTAACATAATAATATTTAAATTTATATTCAAAATTTGTATAAGTCATTCTGAGTATATATTATATAACATGTTTAATTTCTGCAGCTATGAAGGACACTGGCAAGTCCAAATGAGCAAGTACTAGCAGCAAATATTGACATGTGTGAACTAAGTAGTTCCATTCTTTTCACACTAAGATATTCAATGTACAAGAATCTGGATTATAAATTTAAACTTAAAACTTGCTGAAATAAATAAATAAAAAACCAACTAATTTGAAAGTTTGCATTAATTACTCTGTTATCTTCTATTCGGAAAACAACTGAAATGAGCTTAAAATTATGCTATCATATTTTTTATAATTTTAATTAAACTCCACGTGAACACTTTCTAATATCATTCTTTTTTTTATTTGTCTATATTTATATAAATTAAAATTCGTAATTTGTACTTTATGTTTATAGAAAGCAGCAGAAAACAACAAAAAGAGTGCGGTTTTGTTTTGAGTTGTTTGAGGAGAGGTGCTGTCTCTGTCTGTCTCCGAAGCAAATGAAGAAGAAACAAAACTTTTCTTTAGGTTTTCTCAATAATTGCAAAATAGTTGGCAGAAGAAGAAGAGAAACTAAACGATGTGCTTCCATTCTTACATTAAAGGACTTTGGCTTTTCCTTGATCGCTATCATTGACGCAAGAATGCAGATATTGCACAATCTTGAAATTTTGAATTTGATTATATTTATATGTTATTGTTGCCAAAATAGTTGTACTAAGCTAGCATGAATTAATCCCACAGAAGCAGAGGATGGGACCAAGGTTGTGGCATTGGTGGGAAAACATCACGAAAGAGACACGGCCGAAAGAATGATTGTGACTGAAATATAGCCTCAGTTCTTAATTAAACTTGCAGGAAATGGGGTACAGCATAGTCAACTTGGGACAACAATGGTTTATCATAATATATTTTGCTTTATCTTCTTAAAAACCGAGCAAACATGATATGAATATATAACTAGATATTCACAATTAGGTTAGAATGATATTTCTATCTTTCATGGATATTTGAAAATTTTATTTACAACAGGGAGGTAATAGAGATGATTTAGAATTAAAGATTCATTTGTAAATTTTAATAAAGAGTTGTGATACTCTTGTTGGATCATATGCAGACTGATGTGTCAAATTGGTATTAGTTATATATGAAGATAAATCTTTTATCTCTAGTTGCACTTGGATAATAAATATATGGTATCTGTTTATTGTGATTGATGGTTGATGAAGTTCAAAATATTGTTGTTAGGTATCTCTGTTTAACATAGAGGTTATATTGGTGAAGAAAACTTTAGGCATACTTTGACTTAGTTGACTTAGTTTATACATCTAGTTAAGTCCATTTCAATATGTAGTTTTTGTAAGGGTATAATTATCATTTTCGAAAATTAATGGGGTGCAAGAAGCAATTAATGAGGTGTACAAAGCAATTGCCTATTTGTTTTTATCCATGAATCAAATATCATAAAAGCTCATTATTTGTGTGGAGTGATCTTTAGGCCAATCGAGACAAGCTTTCATTATATTTTTGGCATTGCATTCTACACCCCATATTTTTAAACTGCACCTGCACCCCATGAGAGGTGAAATGATAAACATGTCTTTAAAAAAATACATTCTAAATGACATATTACGGTTTATTTTTGGATCCAAAAAATATCATATAAAATATATAATATACAATCCGATAATACGTTATAAAATGTACATTTCAGAATATATTTTCAAATTTAGAAATGTATAATCTAAAATATATTAATACATTTCTGAATATATTTTTAAATTAAAAATGCATTCCATAATGTATATTCTGAAAAAATATTTTATAATACACAATATTGGAAATTCAAATTTTACCGGGCAGGATGCACTAATAGAAAAGTAGCCTTTATCATCGATTATGAGAGGCTTTTATTGTTGGGTCCCAAATCGAAGTTGACCCAGGAGACATTGAAAATGACGTCGGTTAAACAATCGACGTGGTGAAGATCATCGACGTGGTGCTTCACTCTATGACGTCGGTTGGAAGCCCAACAACTGACGTAATAAGGTTGTTTTTTAAAATAAAAATTAGAAAAAAAAAATTCAAAATTTTCCAAGATCGCTTTGATAAATCTCCAATACATACAAAAAAACAACCACAACAATTTCCATAACTTTTTGACAAGTATAAGTAAATGAAATAGTAGGCTAAAATCTAAAAAATTGAAAAAAAATACAAAAAAAATTAAAAAATAGGGTAAAGGATATAATTTTGGAAAAAAAAATTTGAATCCCCTCTGAGAATGGTCGAGGAGCTTCATTACGCAATTTCGAGAAACTTTTATTTTTGGAACGTCTGAATCCGAGCTTTCTATCAAAAGTTATGACCATTTGAAGTTTTTCTTCTAAAAAATTTTGAAACCTTAAATCTATGATACAAACATCCAGAAAGCATTCCAAGCATACAAAGATAAGAAAACATACCTCTTGTAAATAGTGAGAACAAAACCAATGAACGAAAATCAACCCAAACGAAATCCATCAAAACCAAAAAATACAAAAATAGAGTGAATGAAACCACAAAAGACAATGAGAGATGGAATATAACAACACGCGAGGGAGAACACCACGTACCAGTAAAAATATGAGCAAGAAAGCGAGACAAATTGCAAGAGAGAATGCGTGAGAGAGAAAAAGACAATGTGAGCTAGAGGGAACTATGAAGCAGCAGCGCGCACAAGAGCGAAAATAAGGGAGGGAGACAAAGTGTAAAAGTAAAAACAGTAAAGCTGGAAGCACCACGTCAGTTATGGGCTTCTAACCGACGTGGTGCATGGCCTGAAATCCCCAATTTTAATTATGATGGCCCACCATGTCAGTTAGAAGCCCAGAACTGACGTGGTGCAAACCCTAATTTCACCAAGCTTTTTTACCAATTTACTCAGCGTGACCATGATGTCGGTTGGAGTCCCATAACCAACGTCATGGTTGGACACACCATGTTGGTTTGTAGCTCCTAATCGACGTGGTGCTCACCCGCCATTTAAAAATTTTTAAATTTTGAATTTTTATTTTTTACTGATATATCAATAACGGTTGTTTTGTTTAACCGATGTCGTGTATACATCACAACGTCAGTTTTGGTCTAACCGATGTTATAAATATTGATTTATTTACAAAAATGTCACCGTGTTTTTAACAATATTAATTTTTGGTTTAATCGCCATTATATTGACGATGTAGAAAGTCTTTTTTTCTATTAGTGATGAATATATGGGTGCATAATGCAATGCCTTAACAAATTGTTGAGATTTATGAAATTGATTAATGGGTTCAATAGTTTAGATTTCAAGTACTTGAATTCCAATGTTCATACACAAATTCTATGAACTAATTTAATAAGTCATTTTCAATACCTCATGTCAAGTATTTATTAATGGTTATGTGATAAAAATTACACGGATTAAGTCATGATTAAATTGTGAGATTTAGATACTTATCCTTTTAAGTTAAAAAAAAATTGTTCTAACTATATGTAATATATAAGTAATAGTTTTTACCTAATGGTACGTGTTTTCCAATCATTGGTATCATAGTTTAGTTACAGTTTTGTAAAAGTAAGGTAAGCCACATCACAACTTTTATAGAAGGGACTAATCGTTGTCAAAACGGAGGTTTTTGAATAGTGCATCAATTATCATATGATACATATTAATTGAGTTAAATTATAAAAGCTTAAGTTTTTATATTCTTAAAAGTTGTGTGGTGAAGTTATAATTTAACCTGATAATTAGATTGCAATGTGTAGCTACTAGGATGAATGAAAAAATAACACGAAGGAAGCTAAAGAAGCAGTGAACAAAATAGAATAAATTATTAAGGGTAAATTATTTGTAGAGGACAAAAACAGGTACATTTATTGCATTTGGATGGATGTCTTTTCAGGTTCTAGCTTTAACGTTCAAATTCAGGATTTAGTCTTTTCTTTATTTTAATTCAATGTGATATATTAGCCTTGAAAGCAAGTTAAGTATATGTTTGATTTTTTTTTCTATTCTGGTTTAATTTTTTTTCTAAATTTTTAGGGTAAAAAAAATTATTCTTATTATGAATAAATCATATTAAAAAATTATATTAAGTTAATACGATTTTATTATAAAAAATTAATAAAATTGTGTGATATAATTTTAAAATTAACGTGTTATATCATTATGATTTTAATGTAATAAAATTAAACTTTGTCATATCAATATGGTTTTATAATAATTAAAATGATGTTACATCAACACTATTTCAATTAATACTTTTAATATCATTTCATTAATTGTATTATAATAAAATTATGTCAACTTTATATTATTATAACTGGAATTAAAAAAAAATTATCCATTCTAAAATTTTTAAAAAGGAATTATACCTATGTGTTTCTACTATAGTTTGAATTTAAAAGAAAGTCCTTTTGAATTTGAAATTGATGTGAATATTTTTATATAAATAATGGTAATATATAACCATTATTTAATGGTTATAGAAAATCAAGAAATGTCATTTAGTCATCTCGAGTGTAAATATCACAGATTATAGATTTGAGTCTTACAATTTTTTTATTAAAATATGTTAATATGACATAAAATTTTATTGAATTTTAAATAAGATATTGAGTCACAAGAATAAAAAACTATTTTTTATTTTAAAATATCACACAATCAAATAAATTATTAATAAATATAGATTTTCTAGGACTTTTTGTTATAGTAAAAATAATAAGAAAATTTTAAAAGTGATAGGATATATCGAAGTTCATAAAAGATAAATTAAAAATAGAACTTTGAAAAAAAAAATAAAAGAAACTATTCTAGATTAGATTTATTAATCATTCTTAATCTCTAAACATTCTTTGATGTTGTAAAATTATAAAATTAAAGATTAATGTTTACTTCTATTAATCAATGAACTCTAACCTAAACCAAATACTTTAGCAATATTATTTTTGGCTGAAGGCTAATTTTGCCATAAACAATATTTATAGTTTGTTTAAAGAGATAAGTATAATAGTTAAACTTAGGAGTACTTATAATTTGATATTAGACAATGGAAGAGGAGAGAAAACAATGAAGAAAGAGAAACTCAAAAGCCTTTTGTTATTGCTGAAATGAAGATAAATTTTTCAAACACGTGAGTTCAACAATTAAATATTCCATTCTGATGGGCGGAAGATTTGTTAAGAAAATTAGTTGATTCCAATATTCAATGAAAACAACTGTAATGGCGGTTTTTAAGTTCAGATGTAGACATTTTTTATGTCTATGAGATAATCAATTTCTTTCATCTGCATTAATATCAATAAATAATTTTAAATATAATCTATTATACATAATTTTTAATTGATAATGTGTGAAGATACTAACAAAAATAGAAATAATTGTTCTTAAAATAAACGTGAAATGGTACCTTTAATAAAAATAAAAAACATATTTTTAAAATAAAATAATTTATTTTTGTGTTTTTATTCCGCTTCTACTATTTAATTAATTAATCTTGTATTTCAAGCAATATCTTTATCTTGTGTTCATGATGGCTTTTGAGATAAAAACTTTATAACTTAATATTTTTTTTAAAGCGTGAGTATTACATGCAAAAAAATTTGAAAAAACCGTTGAAACATAATCAAACTCTTGTTTATACAATTTAAGCTATTTTACTAAACATTGTAAAAGTAAATTACTCTCTCACTTTCTAACAAGCATGCTTAATTATTTTAGAAAAATACAATTTCTTAAAAGTTGTAGAAAAATGTTTGGAAAGTGAGCATAAAGTCAAATAATACAGCGTATAAAGCATGAACACATAACATGTGTGTATTTATAGAAAAAGAGGAGGAAAAGAAGGCGGTGAAGGTGTGAAGAGAGAAGATGGGAAGCTCAGATGTGAAGGTGGTGAGCTTTTGGGTGAGTCCATTTGGGAAAAGGGTTGAATGGGCATTGAAACTGAAGGGGATAGACTATGAATATATAGAAGAAGATATCTTCAACAAGAGCGATCTTCTTCTCCAGTTGAACCCGGTTCACAAGAAGGTTCCGGTTCTTGTCCATGCCCACAAACCCATCGCTGAGTCATTCATCATCCTTCAATACATTGATGAAACTTGGAAGCAGTATCCACTCTTGCCACAACATCCTTATCAAAGAGCGCTTGTTCACTTCTGGGCCAATTTTGGTGACCAAAAGGTAATTAATTTATCAATTTTTGTTTTCTGCATTTGAAACTTCTTTTTATCATTTTATGAATTAAAATGAGGATGTTGTTGTGTTATGTTATTTATATATGAATGGAGATTCATCATCAATTAAAAATAAAATATCTTTTGATAGTTTATAAATGAATATAAATCTATTTTATAAATTAATTAAGATTGAATTAAGTTAAGTTCATTGATATAATATTAGTGTATATTTTAATAAGATTGTTAGACTTATTAAGCTAACTGTTATCGATTCCTATCGGATCAACGTTATATATAAGCTTAAAGTCTAGTTTTTTGATATAATAGTAACTGAATGATCCACGTCTTATCCGAAAAAATAAGCTTTTTTTTAATGGGTGTGTATGTGTGTGAATAACAGGTTTTGGAAGCATCATGGATTGCCATGTGTAGCAGTGGGGATGAGCAGGAAAGGGCTCTGAAAGTAGCTAGAGAAGCGATGGAGAAGATTGAAGAAGAGATAAAGGGGAAGAAGTTTTTTGGAGGAGAGAAGATAGGGTACCTTGACATTGCCCTTGGATGGATCTCGTACTGGCTTCCTGTTTTTGAGGAAGTTGGATCCATGCAGATAATGGAGCCATTGAAATTTCCAGCTACTACTGCATGGATCACCAATTTTCTGAGCCACCCTGTGATCAAGGAGAACTTGCCCCCAAGAGACAAAATGCTTCTTTACTTCCACAGTCGCAGAAAGGCGCTTTCTTCATCTTTTCAGGGTTGGTTCAAGGTTTAGATCTCTTCTCTCTCCATCTTTAATATTTTAGATGTTTGTCCAATAAGAAGAGACAATGATACTGACTATGTTTGTATTTTGGGCTCTGTATGCTGCTATTCATGAATCATGATATTTGAAAATCAACAAATTTTTATGCTCACCTAACGATCGCTATTTTATCCTTTATTTTTTTTTAAATAGATTTTCAAATGATTAATAAAATATAATTTTTCTGTGAATATGTAACTTACTTTATGTCACTTATATGCAAATGTCACGTTACAAGTGTGGTGAGTAGGGACTACACACACTTCTAATACTAAATATTAGAAAAGTGTTTGGAAAAAAATTGAAGAAAATAAATAGAAGGTAGAAAATGTGAAAGAAAAGATTAATCTTTAAGAAAGATAAAAACATGAACTAAGTAACATGAAAAAAGAAAATTATATTAAAAAAACTCTAAAATTTAGAAGTCTTCACTACGAATAATCTCACTTCAAATTTTGCAGACCTGTGATTACTTTGAATATTGCGTCTACAATAATGAGAAATATATATAAAAAGAAGGAAACATGAATCAAATAATAAAGAAAAGGATATACAATAATAGAGTAAATAAAATGAAAACTAAGAGTCATGATATGTGATTTCCAAAGCTTATGATTATTTTGAATATTCATGTCCAAAATAAAATGAATATATATATATATAAATAGGAACTGCCACCATTCTAAAATCATTAATTTAAAAATGTAGCTCAAAATAACTTTTTTCTACATTGTCTACATTATATTATCAATTATAAATTAGTCTTGTCATCCTTATATATGTATACGTGCATATATATAATGTAAAATTTCTAAATCAATAGTAAATGAAAAGTCACTGGTTGTCAGTAGGATTAACGCTGCTCCGTATATGCTTCTTACAAGCCTCATGGTTAAGTAGTTCAATTAAAAGCCTTTTAAGTTTTTATATTTTAAAATAACTACAATCAATTTAATAAGAATATATAAATACGAGTTAAATAATCATAATAGACTAATAGTATTGAATTGAATTTTAAACATTTTATAATAAATTTATTGACTCAAAAGCACAACTTCTAACATGTGGGCAATAAATCAAGTATAATCTAAAAGTACTTAATAAAGTACTGCAGTTTAAAAATCCGAGAAATGACGAAATCAGTTTTCTGTCGACCAAATTCTTTAATTTTTCATTTTATAACGTAAATTATTCAAAATTAAATCAACTAAATTGATTTTAACTTTTCCCCTCTTCAAAAATTACTAACCAAAGCACTATTATGTAAAATAAAAAAAAGTAAACGTCTTGCTCTTCAAATTCTAATCTTACAATTTACGATTTATTTTTATCAAAATTTCATTATATTTGGAACTTATAAATTTTAAAAGTTGTCTGATACCAAATTTATTAAAACTCCACAAAAATCAGAATAGAAAGGTAATAATATAGATGCAAAAAATTACGAATGAATCAAATTTGTTAAACTTTAAAAATGTTCTTGTTTGCGGGGGGAAAACTAGAGACGTTGAAGGTACCAAAATTGCAATTGAAGTTTTTAAAATGTTTGGATTTTACCATTCTAAACATATACGTTCTTTATAACTAGAAAAAATTTCCATTCAAATTTTGCCTACTGCTATTTAAAAAAAGGATAAATGAAAAGCCTAGAGGATAGCGTTGTAACTTTAGTTGAAATAATACTACTATAGCAGATATGGAGTTAAGATCGGTAGTATTATGTCGCATATTAATAATTTACTGTTACATAGTATGTCATTCAAAAAGCCTAAGTACAGTGTAACTATGCATAGAATAGAAGATGCAATCACGTTTCGGTATCCGTCTGAATTTTGGTTTCGTCACGTACGTGAAATGAAGAAATTGTATAATTTTACAGTGTAATCATACCTAAGTCATGGGATCATTCGTATCATAACCAAAATCAGCTACCTTACAGAACATACTATACAATAATATGCAATGGAGACTTGAATATACAAAACATCGTCACATAACACTTGCATTTTAACCTACACTTGAATTGCTTCGATGGTTAGATTCATCACAAGTTAAAACCCGTTCGTTTACCCTTGTACCAGAAAAACAAAACCAACTTACCCCACTTAAGAACAGGGAGAAGAGTTCGTCTATACCATTTCTCAAAATCAACATCATCCAAACCACGCTCTGTAAAACTTAGCAGTGACTGGTCTCACCTCACGGATCCAAATTCCAAAACAAACTTGAGAAAATTCAGGCAGGCAACTTCAGTTTCGAATTGTTCTTCCAACTGTAAGATAAAACTCCTTATATTACCTATTTGCCATACGAGCATAGTAAAAATAAGAAATAAGATCGACCTTAAATGACAATAACATTACCTGATGAAGTAATAATAGAAGAAATCTGCATATAAAGCTGTCTGAACAACACCTGAGATGCCAGCTGTAAAAAAAAAGAAAGTCAGAATATACTAATGTAAACATATAATTCCAAAAGAAGTTCTTATTTTCAGCCTTAATTACCAATCCATCTAGTAAATCGTGGCTCAGTCAGATAGCGGTATATCCAGTTCAGGATGTAAAATGCACGATACGCACTGCAGTTTGAAAATAATTACTACATTCAGAGACGTTCATATTGAAAAATCTGTACATCTTGCTAAATGCTTGAGTGATTGTGTAGACATCAAGAGAAAAATTAGTAAAAATGCATAAGCAGAAAAGTGCCAACTCAAACCAATAAACAAGATTTGCAAATCAGGTACGATAAAAAAGTGAGGACAAACATGTAAAAATAGAAGTATAATCTATAACACATCAATTTGGACGAGGTTAATTTCTAAGCTATTTCAAGATGGCAAATATGAAGACACCATTGTCACTATAAGTTCCCAAGAACTTAGAAAGGACAATCTGCAAATAAACAGCATAAAAGAGAACATAGTGTAAGGTACCAAAATATAAATGCAGATCTTAAAAAGAGAACTAACTCAACATAAGAGTGCATACCCAAGAAAGAATACATATTGCCCAGTCAAATTGTCCACATTTCCACTTCTTTGCAACAAAACCAACTGGGGCAATATTGCAACTGCTTCCAAGTATATTGAAAATGCCCAGAAAACCTGTTCACAGATTTACATAGAGTATAATCATTCATGATGTTACAATGTGTAATGGAATTGTTATAAAGCTGACATGTAATGCACAAAAGCAATTTTTAGACTGGCAATCAACAAGGGAAAGCAATGTATGTTTGGATACGAGAACATTTGAAATCTTGTGATGGATTTGCTTTAACTCTTGCAATATTAAGCTGAAAAAATAAAGAGAACAGCCAGTTACACATGCCACAGACTCCAAAGGAAATAAATAGCCACAGAAGTTTTATAACACACTAAGCAGAGGCCTACCTTACCATTTAAAGGCTTTTTAGCCTTTCTCGGTTAATCATGTATCAGGGCCATAATAAGAAGGCAGGCATGGGTTGAATTGTTTTAAACTACCAACGACATGCATTTTTCTCCCAAGTGCTAGCTTAAATATAGTGTGAAACTTGGTCATCTTTCAAATAATTTTTAGATTTCCTCCCAGAAATATCAAGAGCACTCAAAACCCAGTTACATTTTTTGGGCCATAGTTGTCATTCCTGGATGGCAGAGCAGTGCGGCTGACTCCAAAAATGGGATAGCAGGATAGCGGATAGAAGATAGAGGGATGACCCCAAAAGTGGGATGACGGAATGACTGCTATTCTAATATTTTTTTTTTTATATACTAAATAATTAATATATAAGTTAAAAACAAAAAAAGAAACAAAAAACTCAAAATTCATACGCCAACCATCATTTATAGGAAAACTCATGGTACTTGAACAAATATAGAGTATAAAGTCAAGATAAAACAAATGTAAAGCCTAAATTTAAAAAAAAAAAAATACTGAACAAAAAAAAAGAATTACAAATAATAATAACACAAAAGGCAACTAGGGAACGAAAATAACAATGGGAACTAGGGAATAAAAAAAATAACAGTGGTTTTGAACGAAAACAAAAATCTAAAAAAAGGAAAACAAAAGAAACAAAGATAAATGATTAAGAAAATTGAAAATCAGACATTCACTCACTAATGAAGTTGGGTTGCCAGAGAGTGAGTAGCTGGACAGAGAGGGTCACCAGAGAAGAACAGTCATGATGAGAAGGAGAGGAGAGGATGTAGATACTGTGTTCATGAAGAATGAGAAGTTTTTCCACATGAATAAACAATTGAGAACTTCAATCTTAAAACTTGCTTTTCCTATAGTTTCTGATTTTGTGAGAACAGCATTCAAAGACGTAACAATGATTTTCCAGACAGAAAATATAAATTGATACTCTACTGTTCAGAAAGTTTGGGAATACCTTCACTTTCCATCCATGACAGAAAATTCGACACTTTCCAATGGAATATTAAAACCTTAAGTTGCATTGAATATAATCTAATGAAGCTTTAGTAAGCACAAATAAACAAAATTTTCAAGAAGCTAATGTTCAGGTATTCAAAAATTATCACGCAAATGAGGGAAGGAGAGGAATAAAATCAAAACCTAAACCGAATCTCAATGTTTAAAGGAATTTGGGAGATTCTACATATGACATATATAGCTATGGTTTCAAAAGATCCAATCCAAGTACCATTCTAATTTTATGGTAAGCAGTGAGCAGTGGAACATGGTAGCTGTATTCTTCCACTTGCCGTACCCAAGTTGAGCCATAATGATAATAATTGCTCACTCGAAAAGAATACAGCATCCAATGAACCACCAGTCTCTGTAAGCCATTTTTATAGTGCATAGTTACGTTCAAATTGAAGGCATGGTTAATTTGCCAACGCTCAGATCACACTTCACAATTTCAAGTGAAAAACAACCATTTCAAATTTCAAAAGCGAAGGAAATTTGTAATATAACTTGATGGTATTTGGTTTATTTTCAGTTTCCATTTTAGTTAATATGACCTCATTAATATTTACAAAAACACCACTTCAATTTGTTTTCACTGATTGAAATTCCTTCTCAAAATAGGAAATGAACCGAGAACAGATGGCATTTTTTGTAATTATTAGTGCAAACGTATCTGCTGAAAATGTATTAAAAAAACACCATAGAAAATGGGGTTCCATGGGTAAAGAATCATTCCTATCAACAAAAGCTCATACTTATAAGATTTCTGAGCAGTAAAAAATGCTGTAAAATTTCAGATCATCATAACTACAGTACCCAAAAACACAAGAAGGGTGGATCTTCGTTCTTGAACTCAACCATCACTTTCCTGCTTATCTAAACCTGGTCACTGGAACCAGGCAAATCAATCATCTATGCACATACAACACATCTTCCAATGGCCTTCTTCTAAAGAAGTAAACATTTGGGGAAATGCACAACAGTAAAACCCCACAATTCAAATACAGAAGAAGATGACAGGCTAAGCGTAACTAACAAAAAGCCAATCTATGCCACTAGACACTACTTACAGAACACATTCACAATGCAAAATTATAAAAAAGAAAATAATATTAAAAATGAATTATTAGAAACTAGCATCTACCTAACAGGATAAAAGAGAATAGGAGGTACACTAGGGGGAGTGAATTAAAAAGTTACTAGTAACGGACCTCTTGAACGGAGAACTTTTCGTGCCAGATGAGTGCCAAAGCAAAGCTGGCCCCAACAAGGAAAAAATAGCGAAAAGTGTCGAGTTCCCTATCGTAACTTCTCCGGACGACCGGGTGGAAACGCATGCACCAAACAATGGCTAAGGAGCTGGCAATGAAAACCACCTTCATGATGGTGTTGTAAACGGAGATGAAGTCCGTGAACAGATCCAAATAACGAGCGATGAACACAATCGCGTACAGTTCTTGAGTCTTGCGAGAAACCCCTGAAACCCAAAAATAACAGTTCCAATAAATAGGCGAAATAACGGAAATGAAATAGTAATAGAATTGATCATAAATTTTTGATTGGCGAAAGAATGTGACTAAGCGAGTGAAGTCGCGAATGGACATTTGAAAATAGAATGCAAATTAGTGGGAATTTTGGGGAAGCGGAAGAAAAAAAAGGATTAGAATGAAGAGTGACCTGAGCATGATTTGGTGGCGTAGATTTTGAGGAGAAGGACGATAATGCTGAGAAGATGGGTCATGTCCCCGGCGAGCCTGAAGACGTTCATGGTTTTGCCCTAACGAGAGAGACACAGAGAAAACGTTCGAAAGCAGAGAAAGGCAGAGAGAAAGGAAGGGAACGGAGAAACGAGACGCAGCGAAAAGGAATCCAAATGAAAATTGCGTGACTGTGTTCTCTTGTGCTTTCTTATTTTTTATTTATTTTTCTTATTTATTTAATTATTATTTACGTTTTGATAAACGGTTTAAGCATTTATTTATGTCTTGACACCGTGACCTCTACTTTGTATATAGATGATGGAGCTCCCCTCACCTCTTCTTTCTATTTTTGTTATTAATTATTATTATTTTATTATTTTTTCCGGTCTTTTCAATTACTAACTCTTGTAAATTCCGTTTATTATTTAGAAAATTAATGTTAATTTTTAACTGAAATATTAACGAGATGAAATCCCTTAGTAAAATAAAATAAATAATAAACTAATTTCTTATTTGTCTTCCATTCAATCTCATAACTGTTATAAGTTATTATTATTATTATAAAATAAAGTTTACGTTACAGGTCTTTCATTTCAACCAAAATATATCGTTAATTTTTTTTATTGAATTCTTTAACTTTTTAAAGTTATCGTATATTAATATTTTAACAGTTTTATGCCACCTTAAACTAAACTCATATCTGCTTGTTTAGGTTAGGGATATAATTGAAAGTTTAATATAGAGACCTAATTGAAAAATTCTCAAATAGTTTAAGAAGCAAATATTGAATAATTTAAAATAAGTTGCATTCATACCCTTTTGAATTTTCTTAAATTACATTAATAATCCAGTTCTTTTAAAATTTTAGAAAAAGTTTTCATTTATTTAAAAGTATTTTATTATCATATCTATCGTACATTCACTTCTTCAATATTTAAAAATATTAAACTTACTTTTATAATAATAAAAAAGCAATCAGAAAGTGTAAATATAATTAGAAAAAGAAGTTACAAAATGATACTGTAATTACTTAATAATTTAATACACGAGGAAATTATTTATATTATATGTCTCTTTAAATGATTTAATTTCTTTTAAAGTATTTATCATTTTTGAAAAAAATACTTCTTTATAAATACATTTTAGTTACTAGGTTCCTTTATTTGAATATTTAAATGAATTTAAAATTACATTTGAGCATTTTTAATAATACTTTTTTCAAAAAATATTTTATCATAGTATTTTGTATAATTACTTTTTTAAATGTGCTGCTTCTTAATATATATACATATATATATATATATATATATATATATATATATATATTATTTATCATTAAGACTAATTCAAGTATCAAGTTCAACACAATAATGAATGTATCATAAAGGTTTTCTTACAAAATATAAAATAGTTTTGCTCCTAAACTTTATGTGCGTGACAAAGAAACAACAATCCAATTACACACACACAAGATTCCTCACGAAGCATACAGCTTAGAAATTTCTTATTCCTTACATTTATTAATTTTAGTAATTTCTTACATTCATATTGAGTCATCATTCTCTGTTTTAAAAAATTTATTTAATTTCCTATATTTTTGTTTACTGGAGTTGAAGCTTGAAGTGACTAAGCTATGGAAATCACAAGCTACTAACATCATATAATTTTGTTTGTTTCTCCCTTTCTGGTCAGTGCGTCATCTTTTTTCTATTTGTTTGCACCCAACATTTTAAAAGAAAAACAACTTACCATTGAAAATGTGGTATACAACTCGGATAATATTTAATGTAAACTTTCTTTCTATCCTAGTCACAAAAATAAATTAGAAATGCCTTCCAAAATTGTGTGTTGCAAAGAATCTATCTCAACATTCCACTTTAGATCTTACAAAGACATCATAAAAAATTGAAAGATTTTTGTTTAATTTCCTTTAGATTTTCTTTGTGGAGGATAAGAAAACCAATGTTAATGTCTCAAAGTCAAGAGGTGTTGTCGAACCAAATGAATACCCAAAGACAAATCTATGAGTCCTGATATGATTAGGGAATTTGAAATCATATAAAAGTAGAAAGGAAAATACTGAGCATGAACCAGAGATATAGAAAAGAGAAAGGAAACAAGATTAGAAATTGCGTTCTTGATGGGAATTGTTGAATTCACAACAAAACCATTGAGGATTGTAACACGGTTTTAACGTAACATTTGGTGCATCCTGGTAAGTCCTCTCACACGGTTTAGCATACATGTCAAACGAAGCTTGTTACAATAAATGCCTCTCTTTGCACCTTGTATATAACTCGCATATCCTTTCGCTCATCGGGGTATATTCTGCTATTCGTTTTTTCCTTCAATTTTTCAAACCCTTCGTAAACTCAACTTTTTGTTTCAACAATAACCTCCTCTCAGATTTTGGGAACTAAATCTTATTATTCAATGGGGGCTGCTCTTGCAACTGCTAAAAGATGTAAGAAACAACCATGTCATCTCGGTCACAAGCAGAAATTGGAATCCCAAGAACAGGAACTCAGCAAGACCAAAATATCTCTTGATTGTTTCTCACATCAACAAGCAATAATTTCCAATTGTGCAGAGGTCTCTGGACTGGTAAACATGGCTCTGGAAGAGGCCATGGAAGCACTAGCAAATCCAAACATTAACATGATTGGGGTGTACGGATCCAGCACTTTGCGTGCAAACAATTTGATTGAGAAAATGTCAAGAAGAGTAAAGAGAGATAACTTGTTTGATGTAACTGTGATGGCAACTGTCACAAAAAAGCCAGACCTGAAGAGGATTCAAGGAGAGCTTGGTAAGATGTTAGGTTTGCAATATGGCGAGGAGAGTGTGGTTGGAAGAGCTAAACTTCTGTGTGATAGGATAAAGAAAGAGCAGAGGATCCTCATCATTCTAAATGATCTATGCGCCGGACTTAACTTGGATAGTGTAGGAATCCCTTTTGGAATTCATCATAAAGGTTGCAAAATAGTCTTGCTATCGGGGTGTGCAGATGTATTGGCCAACCAAATGAACACTGCAACTAGTTATTTCTTTTGAGTCCTAGTTCTAAGAATAACTCACAGCTTGTTTGTACAGAGGTCACAAGATAAGAGAAATTAGTAAAGCAATTTAAGATAACAAATAGAAAACAATGCCTCGTTCAGGCCCTAATCTCAAGATCTTCCTCAGAACAATAACATTGTTTTCTCCCCTGTTCTATTTAATTGGAAGTACAATGATCCTGGCTTTTATCTCCCCTTGAAGCTCGGAAACCATTTGTATAGAGGAAAAACGAAGATGGAAGAAAGTGTTGGGTTGGTTTTCTCTTTGTTAAGGTCTAAACCCATAGATTTTTACGTATACATGACATATGTGTCAGATTTAATATAATGCATTTACATTCTGATTAGGTTAAAATAATAAAAAACTAATCTAAGTGTGTGTAAAGTGTAGTGTAAAGTGTAGAGAAGTGAGTGTGCACCCACTTTGAAGAAGAAAATAGAGACTAACAAAATTTACAATCACTTCCTACTTCGGTTGTTCTGAAGATCTGATGATGAAATTTTGTCCGATCAAACTGTAAGATTTCTTATTTATAGTTCTTCAATCAGAATGGTGGATAATCCCGAAAAAATTTGAAAAGTGTTGTCCACAGCAAATCCATGTCATCGCCAGTGTTTCTTATTTAGAAGATATAACTGGAAAATCTTATTCAAGTATGCTCAAATCAGAGTCTGATTTATTTCAAGAAAATTTACCAAGAGAGGGGTAAAATAGTTCTTGAACTTTTTCTTATTAAATTTCAACTTCTTTTGAACCATTGTTAATGAGTATTTAAAGATTAAAAAGAGTTGTATATACAGTGATTGGTTTTTATAAGACTCATTGTATCTTATATCTTCTATTTAATTTGGTAACAGTAGATTATTTAGCGTCTCAGTTTTTTATATCTTTTGATAGATTTTTCAAACGCTAATTATTAGTGCTGATTGAATATTTGACTTTTCTTATTTGGTTGATGGGTGTTTCCGTATTATTCTCGTATTATTGGTTCCACTCAAGTCCTATGAGAAAGTATAGAATCCATAATAGAATATCGGGGTTAATGATCCTGGCTTCGATCTGGTTTATTCATCTCCCAGACTGCTACAGCAAATTGACTTCTGTTGTTTAATTATTCTTTAGTTCGAAAGAGAGAAGAGAGGCTTTTGTTAGTTTTTCAACCTGGATTTGGATGATTAATTCAAACAAACTATAAAAAAAGGTTTTCACACATACTACAGCTTGCTTAATCGTGACTGATTTGATATAACATCCGCTTACCTGAATGATAATAGAGGGTACTCATTTTTTCTGCAGAAGTCTGCATCATTTATCAGCTCAACCAAATGAGATATCACTTCTCATTCAATTTTCCCTGCACTTCCAAGGGAAAGGCCAAGCCATACAGTAGCCAAATTCACTTTTCAATCCACTTTATCTTCCTTGATATACCACCTTAATCTTCCTAACAGATGGAGAAAATATATCCCCCACAAAATACAACCATAAATTATTTCACAACCAAACCTTTTATCTAACTGTCATTCACTTGGCATCTATATAAGCACCCTCCTCCATTCCACCTTCCACGCATCAAAACATTCTTTTCCATAACAACTTCCAATTTTTCTGCAATTTAACAGCAGAGCTATCTACAGCTTTCGATTATCAACAAAAGGATGAAGCAAACTCTCTTATTCTCACTCCTACTACTTTCCCCCCTTTTTTCAATCACCACTTTAGCTCAGTCACCAGCTGCAGCCCCTAAAGCCCCAGAGAAACCTGCTCCTGCAAAACCTGCCCCTGCTACACCAGCTCCGGCTCCTGCAAAGCCACTAGTCCCAGCATTACCCCAGTCACCCTCTTCAGGTGCCGGCTCTTCTGGCAGCCAAGACATCGTGAAGATCCTAAGAAAGGCCAAGTCATTCAACACACTAATCCGGTTGCTGAAAACCACCCAAATCATTAACCAAGTGAATGCACAGCTTGTGACCTCAAAGAATGGAGGCTTAACCGTCCTTGCACCCGATGATGGTGCCTTTTCAGAACTGAAAGCAGGGTACTTCAACTCCCTTGGAGACAGGCAACAAAAAGCATTGATACAATATCATGTCCTCCCCGTTTATGTCTCAAGCTCAAACTTTGACGCTCTGAGCAACCCTGTGCTGACACTG
>Ga0099825_1002246_pt1 | contig 25572 bp, 7 predicted proteins | sample SiratroredBW_FD_76838 | JGI IMG/M metagenome (GOLD analysis project Ga0099825, IMG submission 76838) | Root nodule microbial communities of legume samples collected from California, USA - Siratro red BW | ecosystem: Host-associated > Plants > Roots > Nodule | place: USA: California | collected... | reverse complement strand
TTATTTATTATAAAAATATAAAAATATATATATATATATATATATATATATATATATATATATATATATATATATATATATATATTATGGTATTTGATTAATACTTTTTAATTATATAATTAATTTTTTAGTATTTAATTAAGATGTTATGGAATGAAACAAAATTAGATGATAGTCAATTTTAATTTCTTACAATTTATAAAAAAAATATTTATGGATATTTAAAAGTGTACAAAGTTCAATGAACTTAATTTTTTATGAAGTATTTTGATAAACTTTACCTAATTTCTTTATTGGATATATAAACCACACATCCATAAAAAAATCTCATACAAAACCCTCTAGAATTTTTTTCAACTAATTGTCAAACTTTCCTTTCTCTGGTTTCTAATGGTCTTTTCTTTATTAGTTGAAAGCAATATAGTCATGTGCAGTATTTGATAATTTTCTCGATGAACAATGTCATCTTGATGAACTCTCAATTAAACAAATAGACAGATACTTGTCTTCAATATTATTAGATAGTGATACCATATTTTTAATTTTATTGTTCAAATCTAAAAGTAAATATGATAAAATATTTAATTCATAGAGGACTGATGTATGACATTAAATTAAAATCAATCAACTGTTACAAAATTGAAAATTTTGTAACGATTTCATTTTTTATGTCACTTTCTATTTCATTTACTATTTTTATTTTAAATGTTCTCTAATGATTCACATAGTTCTTCAAATATTGTAAATCTTAAAATTTGTCAGAAGAACAATTCTTTAGATTAATATATAAGTTTGTTAAAATTCAAACTAGAAAAGGTCATTTTTAAAAAAAATTGATAACATATAACGTTTTTACATACTTTGTTAATTCCACGAGACTTTTTTATGTAAAAAATATTTTAAAATTTTAATCCAATACATGTGCTATTTAAATGTATCCAAACGAATTATGAGTTTCAATCTAATTTTTTTTTTACAATATAAATCAATTAGCTAGAAAGAAAGGTGTTTCACCCAACGACATATCTGTTATAAAATATTTCAAATTCTTAATGTTAATGAAATTGTAAGAAAGAAAAAGGAAATTTTTTAATTGCATTTTACACCATCAGAATTAATAGAATAAGTTTGTTATTTAAATGCTTTATGGATTCCGATTCTGAAGCTCATTTAACCCAGGTTAATATAACTTTAATTGAATTAGAATATTATTTTTAGAAGATAGATTCAACTAAATTATCTATGTTCTATGTTAATTGGACAATTCTACAAAGCATTAAAGTTATTTTTGTGGTTTATTTATTAAATTGATTATTTTATGTATCCAACGTTTATTTCACCTTGTTCTTTCCTAAATGCTTATCATGATTATAAAAGAAAATAATCAGTAGATTCACATAATCAATCTTTATCAATAAAAAAATTAATTCACATAGAAAAAGTTAATGAAAAATAATTAAATATTTGAAGATAGAAATATGAAATATATATATATTGATTAATCAATTATCAAGATCAAGGACTACACCCCAATTCTAGAAATAAATAACTACTCAAACATGACATAAAACAAATGCTCTTCAATCATGGCTGCAAAGAGGTGAGAAAAAACAATTTGGTGATGGTGACAAATTTGGCTTTTCTCCTTTTTCTTTTGGTTCTCATTATACTTTTTCCATTGGAGGAATTTGAGGTGTATTTTTGTTTCTTTATGGTCGTTGTAGAAGAGGTTGTGGTGGAGCATGCTCCATAACAAATGGATGTGAGAGTTCTAGCTAAAATCAATGTCAAATAGTTACCTATTTTAATTTACTATTTCATCTCTAATTTTCATTTTGTTAATTGATAATGATTAACTATTTAGATATCTATTTTACATTTTGTTTTGTTTATGATGATGATACTTACCTAATTATAAGGTAACTTTTTTTTTTCATTTTCTTCACTGTTTTTGTTTTATTTTAGATATTTAACATTTGTCTTAAAATTTGGTTTTAAATTACTTATATGAACACATGTTGTATTATGTCATGGAACATTTGTTATTGGCTTGAATGTTCCTCCTTTTTAATTTTTAATTTGTTGGATGAAGCAAATACTAAAAGGTTTCTTATTAAATTGCTTTTGAAACTTGTTTCTTCCGGTGTTAATTTCAAGACACTATCCATACGCTGTTTGAGATTTTTACACACTTATTAACAAACCATCAATAAGTTTTTTTTCTCTAATTAGATTTTTTATCTTTTATAGTTCTTTAATTTTGTGAATTTCTATTATATAGAGTTAGATAAGTTAGTGATGTTGATATGACAAATATTGGTCTACTTAATATTTATTATGTGAACTAAAATTATTAAATGGTTTAAATCTGTTTTTAAGTCATTCAAAGTAGTCTTTTCATCCTTCAATAAAAAAAATTCAATTTTTAAATTATTGATTTTGTAAGATGTTATTTTTAGTATATTAGATTAGACTATGTTAATTTCTTTTATGCATAATTATTTGAATATATATTTAACGAATTGAATGATCATGTAATAATAATAATAATATTTTTTTATTTTATTTTCACATTTCAATCAATAATATCAATATCAATCAAAATATTTTTATTAGAATCAAACTTGGTTGTTCAAACTCATGACACAATTACACATATTTTTTAATGTTAGGATATCGTTTAAGAGTGAAATGAGTTCACTAAAGACAAGCACAGAGTGAAACTCATCAAACTAGTTATAAATAAGTTATTGTTTTTTAACAAATACTCTAATGAAAAAAAAACAATTAAAAGATAAAAATTATAATTGTCAAAGACCAAAGTCAACAATGATGAATAATTACTAGTTACTCTTTTTATTTGTATAACAAACTCATTTGTTTAAAATGACCAAAATATTATCAACTAAATAAATAGGACTTTGAAAAAAAAACCTTTTAAAAATCTATAACACTGAATTAAATCAACCTAACAAATGTTGAGTATATTTATAATATATGATCAGGGTCATTAATATAACCTATTTCATACACTAAAAATAAAATTAAAGGACTAAAAAGAGAAAAAAAATTAAAAAGAGTTAAAAGTAATTTGGAGCAGTAAAAATATATTTAAATTTAATAAAATTTCAATAAATTATGTCACTGAATTAAATCTACCTAACAAGTGTTGAATAAATAATAATTTTTTAAATCAACAATGTCATTTACACTATCTTACCTAACCTCAAGAACTAAAACTAATATTATACAAGATCAGATAACTGGAAAAAAATAAATTAAATAACTGAAAGAAGCCATTTATCCAATTTAAAAGATTAAAAATATATTTAAATTTTAAAAAAATCACACCATTTCATTAAATTCACTTAATAATGTCAATGATATACTTTATAAAAAAAAGATTTTGTAAAATTAAAATTAAAAAATAAGACTTTTTAATTGAAGAACTAAAATAAATAATATTCTCACTTTGAATGACTAAATACATATTCAGGTATGATGAAAATAACATATTTTGGAACAAATAAACTTTTTAACAGAGAAATGACTGAAAATAAAATAAGACAATAGTAAGTCAAAAAATAATTGGAGAAAAGAAGGGTTTAAGAAGGGATATAGTGAAATATTGTGAGATTTGAATGAAGTGCATTTGTAGAGGAGAAATAATGAGACTTATAGCCTTCAAAATAAGAAGTTAGTACAAGGATAGGAAGAAAATAATCAAATAAATATTGTTCACATACATATATCACACTTAAATAATTAATGATTGAATAATCAATTTAATGTATTTCAAATACAGGGATATTTATGAGTTGTGAGTAACCACCACCAAACTAAATATATTAATTAAATTTTTAGTTTAATGCATAAACTAAATTAATTAAATCTCCAACAATGATTCATTGGAGAATCCGATTTTGTGTACAAATATAATTAATCTGAATGAAATTAATAATATATTTATATATTTTAAATAATAAAATTATATGTACATTTTTTATATTGTGTATGTTTTTAAATAAAATTTTATATATTTGTATACAATGTAATCTAATTAATAAGAATAAATTGTTTTTTTATCAAAATTTTGGTTTATATTTTTTCCTTTCCAATCTAAATCAATCTAAACTAATAAAAAAATATTGATCCAAAATCCAAGCATACTCGTACACATATTAAAATAGAATAATTTTATTACTTTTTAAACGTAGAGTAATTTTAATGTTGCCAATATCATTTTTTACAATATCAACTAATTGAATTTTCTAAACAAAAATTGTCACACACATATATATTACAAAAACACCTTCAATTTAAGCAGGGTACAAATATTCCTAATTATATATATAAAGAAAAATAATAATATTTAATATTAATTGGTTCCTATAAAATGAATTCTAATTACAATTTAAGAAATAGAATCTTAAAAGTTATCCTTTTAAACATTTTGAGACCATTGGAACTCCAATTATGTACACTTTTGAACATTACAAAAATTTTAGTTTTCATCTTCTAAGGTCACAGTCACCTAGTATTATCTTCAGTCAAATATTGGGTTACCACTAACCTTTTTCTGTTGACTCATATTTCTATTAAAAAACACACAATATTTCTCATATATACTTTGGAGAAATATCCAACCCAAAGCCAGTTAACTATAAAGTACTAACATACCCTTTAAAGCATTTAGGTTATCACAATTCTAGGGCAAATGTTTCTTTCTTCTAACTGGTGACAAGATAAAACAACAAACTCAAGTACTAAGAAACTTTTTTTTTCTAAAGTAATTAGGTTATTCTAGGGCTTTTGGTTTTTCAAATGGCAATAAGAGAAAAACAACAAACTCATAGCATGCCAGGGGAATCTCCAGAAGAATTACCCTTGAAAGCTCAGTGTGTGCTCAAAAGAGCTCAAAAGGAGAGTTAATTTCATGTGCACCATCATGAGATCTACCTTATTTTTGACAATGAATTTTGCAAAACCCTGCAATCAAAACCAAACACCTTTGAACTTTCTTATGCTTGATGTGACCATATTGTTGCATGCCTTATAAATATCGATTGTAACTTTATGCATTAAAGCACAAAATTGGAGGTGGTCCAACAATCGGTTGCAGTTAAGATAAGGATTTGAGTTCTTACTAACTACACACTTATTAATGCAAAGGGGTCCCTATCCAAATTTGTTGATAAATTATTGGTCTTCTCTCTCTTTTTTCTCTAACGGGTCTATGGTAAAAAGTAGCTTTGCTTTGATCTTTTTTATCACTACAAATTAAACCCTATTTGCCAATGATAACTTTTGATGTTATTGATGGGAAAGTTGACAGAGCCAAGTAATGGATTTTCTTGTGTACTCACATGCATGAGTTTGGCTGCATGCATTGCTATCCTTTTCATTATTTTACACTCTCATAGACCAATGAATCAAGTTAAAACTATTAAAAAACCTAAGTGTAGATTTTGAGTGTGCATGATATAAGTGGCCAATAACCTCAATTACCACTCACAACTTAGGGTTTCTATTCCATGTTAGATTGCACTAAATTTCTTATTATATACCAACCAATACACTAATCAAATCCCTCTTTTATTATATGCAACAATTTCTTGAGCAAGCATCCACCATTGTTAATATATTCTCTCACATTTCCCAATGCTGAATTTTATGAAGCAATAATTCATGGGGACCAGTTTATTGAAACACGTTATATTTGATTTTTTTTGCTACGATTAGGTCAAACACTATTATTTACATTTAATAAGTCAAAATTATTTTAAATATCTAACTTATATTTTTTATATAGAGAGAGATCTCATTCTCACGCCTTAATGTAAACACAGAAAATATAAAATGAATTATTGATTTTTGATTAACAGTTGTCAAGCATGTAACCTTCAAAAGTACACTAAGCACTTGCATAGAACAAATTCATTATACCACATCTAATTGAATACATAGAATGTATTTGATTGCTACAATAAGGACATAACATAAACTTTGTTTTCATCTTAACTTTCCTGTTTGGATTTCAGAGCATCTTTTCAGGCTAGTTTGGTCCTGTCAAGAAGAAATCGTTCTACTAAAATAACATTTTGCCAAAACACATTAGTGAACCAATTGCTTTTCTCTGCTCTTTTAATTATGGTAGGTGTAACGTCTAGGGTTGTGTGAAATTAACAGGAAAAACTTTAGCAGATATGTGCAAGTTACAAAAAATATCAGTCTAATATTTGATAGGTAAAATGTAATGGTATCTCATAATTTTTTGAATTACACACAAATATATTATTGTAATATTTTTTGAACGATAAAGGGAGTAGTGTAATATATAAAATATGTTAGTGTAGTTCAATTTAGATACTATTTTATATTTATAAATAGACATATTTTGCTTTGATCCCTATCAAAATTGCTTGTGTTATTTTTTTTTTCTTAATATTTTACCTTACACTAACGGTAAAGTTATTGTTGGTCACATTATTAAAATTATCAAATCAGTAAATAATAAGTTATGAGAAGTTTTACGTATGAAAGTAATATTATTAGGACTAAAATCGAAAGTAACATACTTTTAAAGATTAAAATAAAATATATTTAGAAACCAGAAGGAAAAAATGATATAGTTATAAGGACAAAAAATTCTACAGATTAAAAATAAAATACAATATTTATAAAGACTGAAAATAAAATATACTATTTATAAAGAATAAAAAAATAATATTTATAAAGAATAAAAATAAAAAATAACATATTTATAAAAACTGAAGAAAAAGTCACATATCACAGGAGATATTTAAAAAGATGACTAAATTAATTGATAAATTTAATTAACATCAATAATACCCCTTATAATAACTAACCTTTACTTTATCTTTTTAGGACAATTTAACTTAAAAAAAAATATTAAAAATTTTTTCCACTTAATTTTTTTTTGGATTAACTATTATTGTTGGATACCTTAAATGTATTTGTATGACATCCTCATCACCTGTTTAAAAATGAATAAATCAATCATTTTTAAGCATTAACACAATTTTTCTTTTCATATCGCTCAAATTGAATGATATTTTACAATAGTCAATTGAATTATTATTTTTTACTTAAGTTATTGGTCGTGATTATGAATTTTATTAAATTATTAGTTACAAGTATCAATTTTTAGTTGTTAAATATTCCTTGTAGGAAAATAATCAATTTTTCTTATAAATATATTAATTTTATCATAGTCTAATGAATTTGTTATTTTTTTATTTTCAATTACTATAAGTGTGTTATTTTAGTATTTTCTAAAATCGTTTGGATGACATAATATGTAATAACATTGTCAACATTAACTATAACGGAAAAACTCAATAATAAAAATTAAAGAAAAAATAACAGACTAAAATAACACGAATTAAAATCAAAGCATCTCTGTCAACTAATACAAAATTTCATGCAATTTAATCTAATAAATGATATCACAAGATAAAAAGAAAAATATATATAAAAAAGGTCTAAACAGTAATCAATATCCTCACATGCACTATAAATTAAAGATAAAAAAGCATCCCCAAAAACCACCACAAGAAAAGCCATGCCCTCTTTTATTTCTCGTAAATCGATTCTGGAAACTGCATCACCTCGTTCAGTTTTGTATAAGGTCCAATAAAATTGTTCCACTTTGTTTAAGGTTAGTGGCTTCACATCATTTTGTCGGAAACTGAAAAAAAAATTTGTAATTTTTCAGTGCCATTACATCATATGTAGATAAATTGTCATCTGTTTATGTTTTCTGGTATAACACTTGTCAGTTTTTAGTTGGATAAATTTTCGGCGGCATATAATGAAATAAAATCAGTAATTTATAGAACTAATGTTAGAATATTTGGTATTGGATATATTCAAGAACATGAATTGATAATTGAGTGCGAACATAGTTTCGTTATGTATAGCAGTTTAGTTAACTCTTAATTTCTATTGGATACATGCCTACCTAACTTAGACATAGGTTAACAAAAGGTTGGACCAAATTATTAATTCAATAAGTAAAGTTTGAAATGATAGAAAAACAATTAATCTTTATAGTTGAAAGTTGGAGTTGTGAGAAGGGTAGTTGATCATGGACCCAATGGATAAGGTTCTAATTTCCCTACATGTCACAACAATTGTTCTCTTTTGAGGTGCAAATGTTTGCTCTACTATAAGATATTATGATTGCTAAATTATTTTAACTATTTTTTAGTGTTTTATTAATTGAATGTTATCAGTAATACTTACTATAGCATTTTTTTTTTTCAATTTTGTTAGATAAGGTTTAGTTTTCTTTTGTTTTTCTTATCACACTCAATTCATAATGTAGTGTTTTATTTGCTTTTCCTTTTTTTACCTTCATAGAAGTTTATTATCATCCTGACAACTTTACTTTTTTTTATCATTTTATGACACTATATATATATATGTGTGTGTAAAATATGTTTATTTTATTTTAATATTTAAAAATTATTATATTAAAATATTTACATTAAATATTATATGATTTACAATATTCTATTATTTTATTATTATATTCAAACTTTTTAATATTCTTTTATTAACAAATTTAATGTACAATATTAACTAAAGAATTATAATAAATATTTCTAAAGGATTTGATTATATTCTATGTTGAACTCAATTGTATAAAGTCTTTATAAAAATTGTTTAGTTGTGATTTTATTTCAAGTATTATCATTTATATCTTTCCGAAAAGAATCTAATTTTTAACTGAAAACTAGTTAACCAATCTAATATTTAGTTCAATTAAGATAGTCAGTAAAAAGTCAAACTACAAAAAAAAATCAAAACTCAATTTAAATTATCTCACTCATTAATGAATTAATTTAAATTAAGTTTTGAATGATCTTTATAAAGATACTTCTTAAATATATCACTTTTAAATGTTTATCATATACAATATATTTATTAAATATATAATAGTTGTATATAATTATTTTTAGCTATGTGTACTTATATGTAACAACTTATCTTTTTATGAATTATATACAAAAGAGTTTAAAATAGATGAAGAATAAATATTTTTGGATATGATAACAACTTAGAATTTAACCCTAAATTAAACATTACAAAATGATAAGATGAATATTGGGTTTTTGAACTAGATGGTATTATTTTTTTTTAGTGGTTGGTTTGCTTGATGTCATGATATAAATATGTTGAATGTTATGGTTTAGTATTTTTAGATAAATTAAACCAACTGGATAAAAAAATCGATATAAGTAAAATTAATGTAGAAATGAATTGAATTTATAAGTTTAACTTTTAGTTCAATTGACTTAAGTTCTTGAATTGTTATTATTTGAACATCTCATTCAAGTGATAAGTTAATTACTTTTTAGAAAATTCATACGATGATATTAGATGTAGTTGTAAATTTTTAGTTCTAGTATTTAATCGATAGCTTTAAGTCATAGTGCTTAAGTATAGTTTAAACAAGATAGAAATTGTCACAATTTTTTCGTGTTGGAGAAATCGTAACATTAACACTGGAAAATAGATGGGGTTTTGAATAGAACTTACTTAAAAATATCTTGTAAAGACTTTCACAAATGTCTATTAGATAACAAGACATTGTCTAATGGTGTTATAAAGATATTTACAAGTTCTTTTGAAAAAACTAGGTTATGATCAAGAGTGAAAAAATATGTGTAACAAAAAGAAGGGAACACTTGGTTCACCCTCAACCTAACTACATTTAGTTATCCAATGCTAATGGTTCCACTAATTTAGCAACTGATTACAAGTATTTTCTCTATCTCTTATAACTTAGAATAAGTATAAGAAGTCATTTATAGTTATTTGTTCACATCCTCTTAAGTAAAAGTACAAGTACACAAGGGTTTTTTTTTTTTTTAGAGAAAGTATACAAAACCTCTTTTAAGTAACACAATAAGATTTATTTATACAAGTTTCACACTCAAAAAAGTGAATATGAAATATAAACTCTCACTGCTCTAAGAAATAACTTTATAACAGTGAAGAATTTGCAAATAAGATCTCTCTCTTTCACATAGTCTAGAAAACATCTATTATTGAGCACTTAAAAGCTAAATAATGAAAGAATCATGTATGCTTGAATATGAGTATTATGTCTATTGATATCACCCAAAAATCTTTCTTATGCATGGGACAACTTTTATTTACAAGAGTCACGAAAAAGATTAATTGTGGCCTAATGCTTTTGCTTTGTCTTTTGTGTCAATGTTTTATTAAATATGTTTGACTTTATGCTAAAACTTCTACTTTAACATTCCTATTGTTAAATGAAATGACCTATTTTATCTAAGTAGTCATCTCTATTGTACATGTCATATCGAAATAAACATATAATGCTTAGGAGTACTAAGTTGTATGAATGTTAAGATCTACTTGAAAAAATGTCAGATATTAGTTTTGGATAGATGTTCTTTCATCCGTCTGAAATATATGATTTGGACCACATTTGATGATTGCATGTTGTTTAGTTTTGATGTAGGCGTCTAACACTTGTTATATTTGTTGCTTCTTCACAACTTGTTTATTCATCTACTCATATGGTGCTTTAAGCACGTGTTTGTTCTTACTTTGAGCTTCTATATGCATCTAACATCTCTTGCGTCTATTATTTCTTTATGAATCATTTATTTTTTTACTCGTCTAGCACTTTAAGCATATGCATCTATTCTTACTTTGAGTTTCTATGTGTTTAGTGTCTTATTAGACTATGTTTGTTCTTGATCATGTAAGCTTGAGAAATATTAAATAATTCACACTTAGTAAATTGTTCAGGCTTAAAACCCATTTCTTAATATAAATAGAGTCTATCCTAACAATACTTGTTAGGCCTATTTTTTCATTTGTTATCAGATGCTATCAGATTACCCAAAAATATATAGTTTCACGCTTAAGATGTATATACCTCGAAGTGAGGAGGTGTATTGAAAATTTCACATCAACTAGAAATAAAGTTAATTTATAGTATATAAATAGGTACAAATCTCACTTTACTAAATCAATTTTATAAGGTTGATTTAAATTTAAACTCGTTTTTCAATAAAAATCATTAAATTAACCAAAGCAAATCATTAAATTAACCAAAGCTTAGTATTAATTGTTATTATCAAAGTCTTAGAGATACTTTTTAAGCAAATATTTAAATACATACTCAACAATTCTTTCATGTGGACTTTACTAATCCGACTTTGACTTCAATGACAATTTTCTAATAATATACCTCTTTTCTGTCATTTCTTAAGTTTTATTTTGTATCATTTCATCAATTAATAATATGATGGTCATGATTCATTGACACCATTTATTCTTTTTTACATTCACCTTACAACCATATAAATTATTACTTTATTATAATATAATATATTTTATTAAGAAAAATAGTTGTAAAATAGTTGTTTTTAATGAATAATTACGTTAAGATATGTTTTTCTATAAAATAATGTAAAAAATGATACTATTATTTTGGCATATTGATATAATCACAACACATTCTTCTAAAAATCTACAATATGATTTGGATGACACTTGAATTGATAGTTATTATGTAAAGTTTGAGATTTTAAATAATACGAGAAAGTGTTTAATGAAATATTAAGTAGAATTATATAAAATTTCACAACGTGCAATTTGGATTATATCAAGAACCAAAATAATAAATAAAGTTTATTATGTTAATTATTTGATAATCAATATAAAAAGTTTATATTTTTATGTTGTCTAATAAGTAAAAAATAATTGATATAAAAAGTGTTTTCATAATTGTATATAACTTTTTTAATTTTGAAATGAGTTAGACAATTAATACTATTTTGCTTAATTGTGTTTTTAGTTAGAAAATAACATTTAAAAGCCAAAAATTATAATAAAAATGTATCCTAAGTATTTTGGCCTTTTTGATTTCAGCGTGGGATATTGATTAACAAAATAAGTGAGTGAATACTATCATCTATTTTTTTATTATCAACAAAGTGTAGACGTGTATGTCATCACTTAAAAAGTACACTTGGTAATGGATATAAAAGTAAGATTTGGAGGAGAGAAAAATAAAGAGGAGGGAAGAGGAGAGAAAGGTGGGTACAAAAGAGAGAGAATAAAAAACAAATAAAAGAAATTCTTCATACAATATTACAAGTCTATTTTGAATTGCAATTTTTAAAAAATTATTGATATATTCACATGCTATTATGTTAAGTTAATCTTAACCTACATGTTTAGGTTAGGCGGGTTTTTAGCCGTCCTTTATAGGAGCTCATGTTAGGTTTAGGACCCACCATTTATTATACCTATCTTTAGTGACTACCTTAAAATATTTCCTGAAATGCTATTTTTGACTTTATGACTTTAACATTGTGGAACTGAAAAAGAAATGCTTTCTTAAGAGATAGGAAACGGGAGTGGAACATTGAACATGACTCATATATCTTGTAACCCACTCAGACAAAGACAACATGGTCCTCTGTCTCTAGCTTTGGAACCCTAAGAAGCAGCTACTAATCACACATTATTAGACCTTGCCCAGCTACAAATGTTTGCACTTGTGCCATGGAAAAGAATCTATGGTGTCCTTGCACTTTAGAGGTTGGTCTATCTTCTCAGAAGAATAAGGCCGCTCCACGTGACTCTTCATCTCTACGACTCATTCTTTCAATCAAAAGTTAATGCTTTCCCATAGGGTGCACTTGGATAGCATCTCTAAATACAGGATAAAATTTGAAATGAAACAGAAAGAGAAAAATTTTTTATATATATTAATATATGAAGATAAAGTTAAGGTACATATTTATTATTAGTTTAATTTTTTTAAAACGGTAAAATTTGATGCATTTTATTTTTTATTTGATGAAATATATGATTTTGTAATTTATAGTAACTTCTCTGATAATATGATATATACATGCTCTCTATTACCTTGTTCTCTTCTTTATATATGAAAATTTGCAGTTAGTTATATGAGTAATGTGGTGAATGATATCAATTATTCCCATATGACACTTGAATTGTTACGCTCTTAAGTAGAAAGAGTTGTTGCTCTGACAATGACTATAATTTTTGGTCTTGTGATAAGGCTTGATCCAACAATTGGTATCAGAGAAAAATCACAGAGTTCGATTCTAATGAGATAACTATTTAACACAATTATATGTGACGAAAGATAGACCGATTAACAATCAAAAAGTTCTTTTCTTAGTAGAACAATTGCTAAAAAAAGATTGTTGCAAGTGATATCAATTATTCTGTAACGGAGGTAATTAATATAATTTTTATCATAATAATGATTCTAATGTTTTATAATCATAATAATTATTTATAATCTACATCTCTAACTGCATTTTATTTTACTTTAAAAAAATAAGAAAATAGAAATAAATTTATTTTAATGAATTGGATGAGTACCATAAATATAAGTGATGTATAAAATATATAGACATTTAAAACGTTTACTAGAAGCCCTCGAGAACAATTTTATAGATTAAAAAGTAATTCTATAGAATAATGTTAGTAAGTAGAGTTAGGTAAATTGATCAATCTATTTTATTTAAACTTTGCCTACATTTTAATTGAATTGGGTAGATAAGTGGACGTAATAAATGATTTTTATTTCATAACGTGCTCTAGTTTCCACATAATTTAAAGGAGTTGACTTAGATAAAAAAAAAAAAAACTTAAAACCCTTTAAAATTCTAAATCTGAAGTACAAACAAGATTAATAAAAGTTCTAACAATTCAAGTGAGAGAGTAAAAAGAAGATGATGATATTATCATTTACTTATAACTAATATAATCAAATGCTTTTAATATATCAAAAAATATTAAAAGTCCCAACACATAATTATTTCTTAAATATAATATTTAATAGAAGCTCATTAACATGCAAGTCAAAGCTACTTACTAGTTAACCCTTGTAGGAGCTCCTCCCTATATATTTAATCCTATATACTAGCAAAACGATACTTTTTTTCATCACTTCTTTAATTTTTTTTACTTAATTTTTCCAAAAATCTTCTTTATCTCATCCAACTATAAAATGTGTATTGAAAATAATTTATTGATTAATATATTTTTGCCAATGTTAATTTTGAGTATTAATTTAGAAAATAAAAGTCTTCTTCAATTAAGTAATTAATTGAAAGGAAAAAAAATCATTAACTATATATGAATTATAAAAATTATCTTTATCTCAACTATAATAGGATTGGTTTAGATGAATGAATTGACCATGAAAAATAAATTTGTAATATTAATTTAAAAGTGGGACTGGAACTCGAATTAAAAGACATTTGAAGATATTTCACAATTTACTAATAAGATGTAATTCATAAAGTAAATTCAAATCCAACGTAACAAAGTCAGATAAAAAAAAATTATGTATATGCTCATCAGAACATGATCACATTTACAATTCAAGTTCCCAGTTAGATTTATATTTTATGATTAGTCACAAATTATTAAAAGTAATCATCAGTAAATTTTATTAAATAAAATGCATAACAAACAAATTGTTATTTTAATTGGTATTAATGTGAGAGTACGGACCAGTACCTGTTTGTGTGTGTTTATAGAAGTAACAACAAATGGTAACTAATCTAATTATCCATATGTTGCTAACTATCAATATAAAAGAGTGTAGTAATTATTTAGTTTGAACTAATAACTTTTAAAGCAGGAAAAAATGTGCTATTAACTATTGGATATAAATACTAGCTCTAAATTTCATTTTTTTTAGAATAAGGGCTCTAATATTTCATATGTATAAATAATTAATTTTAATTATTTTTTCTCATTTAATTTTGGTTCTTAGATGATATCTTTCTAATTCCACAAATGGAATCATCTAGGTGTCAAATATGCCTTCTGTAATCAATCTTTTGTAAATGTCTAATGAATTTTACTAAAATGATTGACATAAGTAATGATATATGAAAACATAACTTACGTATATCTTTAATATAAAAAATCAAAAATCAAGCAATAAAAGATACAACTAAAGCAAGTGGAGAAAAAAAAATAGATTGAATTATTTCTACTTTGTTCTAAGAGATTTAGTACAGTAGTTATTCAGTATTTTAAATTAAAGTTATATAAATATTCAATAACCACCTGTACTTTGTTGTACAACTACAAACTTACAATTGGATTAACATCTTTTGTGTCATATATTTTGTTTTTATTATTGATAAAAGTACTTGAATGATTGCATCACTATTCAGTATCACATAAGAGGGTTAAAAGTTAAATAAAAAACTAATAAATTATATTATATTACTGTGATATATGAAAGAATCCATCTAAAGAAAAGAGTTTAAATCAGTGTATTTATAGTTTATAATCCTTGAAAAAAACACTAACCGTACAATTAAACTATTATTCTAATGAATTAGGTAATAAGATCAATAAACCCCATAACACCTTTGACATCCAACTTGGTATTTTAAATTGAGAAAAACAGTTGGGTACGACATTAAAGTGCGTACCATATTCACATATTCATATTATTTTTATATAATAAGTTTGTCGTGTTCTCACCACTTGTTCCAATAGCTAGGGTTTGAACAAAAGTTGTCCCCCCAAGTGACTGATAAAAAAGGTCATCTCATTTTAGAAAAACAGATGGGAAGAATAAAACAAATAATTTCCCAAGTCTTGGTCGGTGGGCTCTGCAGATTAATAAATGAATCAACTTAAAATTTGTGAGAAAAAGATTAAAATTTGAGAATACGTGGCTTTATAAAATACTACATGCATGCTTGGTGGTTTCTTATCCTATTGTTGATCGAAACGTAACATTTTTATGTAGGGCTTTGTGCTTTTTGGAATATTAAACACAAAAGAAATATTATATTGAAATTCTTCTCACTTTTTCTTCTGAACTGGTGGGAGGACTACTATTTATGGATGAACATTATTTAATATGCATGCAGAATATAACTAAAATGGGATATGAAATGAATAACTGGAGAAGGAAAAAGTTTCACAATGATCTAACTTCAACCGTCACTATTTTTTTTTTTTTTCATTTTATTATAAGGTGGTCGTTTTCTCTAACACTGATATAGATATATGTTTGGAGTTAAAGTTAGATTGGAAGGTATAGGTAGTTAGTCTAAGATTTTTCTTTTTGATAAAGATAAAGTTTTGAGATAAACATGGTGGAAAATGGAAGATTTTCAACAATATTGACTAGAATTTTATCATGAACTAATTACAAAAATATCGTTTTAATTTTTGATTTCACACAATAACAAATTGAAATTTCACTTTCAAAACATTGTTTAAAAAACTAAAATATCTCCTTCTAAAAAGTTTGAATTATCATAATTCAAAAGATTGAAAACATATATGTTTATGATGTTCTAGGAAGTCAAACTATAACACAATTAAAATCTAAAATTTCATAATGTAATTAATTTTGTAAGGGTTATGCTAATTGAAAATCAACATTTTTAGCTATGATACATCTCTTTCCTTCTAAAATGTTCTATGAGATGCCATGAAAAAGATTTAAAAAAAAAAAAAAGATTGATTGGTGCAGGTTTGTCTTTTTTTCTGAAGGGACACATCTCACCCACACATGTTTTGGAAAGAAAGATGCTGCAGGATATACCATGAAGAAACATGCGTGAATATTGTGAATAATAAATAGTGGTCTGGTCTTGTTCCCAAAAGAAAATAAACATATCATTCAACTTATATGGATGGTGACAAAACCAAACCATTCTCAAAAATTACAAATAATGTGAATCTCATTAAAAATAGCCCACTTTTTTTGTGTTCATGCCTTTTCTTAAAAAAGTAAAATATGGACTTTAAATTAACTTATTCATAGATAATGTATTGCATTTATTGCACACCCAAGTGGATATAGAGTGGGCACACCCAATTGCAATAATTAGTTAGATGTCATGATCTCATTCGATGTCCATACTATAGGATGTTTTTTCAATTATTTTATTTTTAAAAGTTAATGAAAATTTGGAGTTCCAATACACTGTTATTGATTATTTTTATAATTTTTATGAAGTATGAAACTTACATTGTATGCATTTAGTTAATTTATTCTTCTTCTATGTGAGGTAAACAATTTTAAAAGATATTTTTATCTATGTTTGTAAATGCTAAGTGGAGTAATTCAATTTGTTCATATCATACTTTTTTTAGATCATATTTTTAAATTTAAATACTTCATATAATCTAAAAGAACATCTCAAACTTGAGATCATAATTGAACAATTCATTTAAAAAAAACATTTTGTGATAGTACAAACAAACACAACTCTCTTTAAAAAGGAATATGAAAAAGATTTTGGTACTGAAATATTGTACAAGAAATTTTTAAAGTTTATACAAAGTAAGTTTGAAATAGATGATTAAAGAGTTGAAGTTAAAAGAAAACAAAAAATGAATTATTGGAAAAAATGTAAAAGAGTTGTTTAGGAAGTTTAATATAAAAAACTGAAAAACCTGTGAAAAATCTTATACTTATATTTGTCAGTTTAACAATAGATGAAGAAGGTATATGGAATATTTGTATATTGAATAGTTTTAAATGTATGTTATCGTTATGTTTTTTACGATCAAAGTAAAAGAATTTTATTATAAACTATCTAATGTAATTAACCATCTAATATTAAAGAAATGATAATATAGTTAAGATTACTTTATTCAAGTTGTCTTTTAATAAATTTAATACTAAATCAAGTCAAATAATGTTTAAAACTCATGCAAAACAATAAAAGTTAGACATAATAGTAAAATAAAGGGATATTGAAATAGATGATAGTTATAGATGATGGAAAAGAATATAGAGATCATTTTGTCTTTCTAATTTTAAGATTATTTGGATTCTCACACATAGTTGAACTTAATTAAACATGTTAATCAAATCCAACAAAATTTTATCTGTAAATCAGATGTTTACTGATATATTTAATATCTTACTTATTACAAAATATTTACTTATAATATTTTTATATTCTATCTCTAGAACTAAGGGAATAAGAGATTGATTAGAAATAAACAAACTAACAAGAAATTTAATTACAGAAAATTAATTGAATTCTTAATAAACGTTTAAAAATAATTCTTTTCATATAAATTAGATTTCAAAAAGACTAATAGTAAAGCACAATCTACTGCAGAAGAACAAAATTTTATTGAATGAAAACCTCAAAATTTATTGTGAAATTATAAGGGAATAAACCCAAAAGAGTTTAACATTATATACAAAGACAAAACAAAAGAATTACAATGAAGAACATAAGAAAAATATGATGCTTCATTTTTTAGACGTGTTCCAATGCTGAACTCCCTCTTTCTCTGTTGAAGCTTGTTTTTATTAATAGGTTTGTTTACTCTAAGGAACTCGAAAATATATTTTGTTTAATATATTGTTCAAATATTCTCAATTTCTAATTTCCCATTATTATCGAATTTTGATTTCAGCTTTATCGCAAACTCCGTTTCTTCATATTTTGTTTTGCAAATGAGCGGCTTTCAATTTTGTTTTTGAGATATTGTAGATTTGATCTAATAATGCATGTAATTATTATACCATTTACTACGACAAAAAACACAATACCAGTACAAATAACAATTAAGGTCCAAATAAATCTAATTAGAATCTTAATTAAAATGACAAATTTATTATTAATTATAGTTTAAAAAAGCTATGACTAAAGCTTTTATTATTAATTATAGTTTAAAAACACTATGATTAAAGCTTTTAAGTGTGAGTAAAACTATGCTTATAAAACAAACAAGTGAATGATCGTACTTTTTGGAGCATAATGTCATGGATAGGTAAGAAGTAAAACACCATACCTCTTAAGAAAGTTGTAGAAGATCTCTTGGCTAGTAACATTGTCACTAACCCATCTTGACTAGCTAAGAAATCCAAGAAAAAGGTTACATCTAGAAGGAGTAAGGTAGCCTTGCTTGCTTGTGAGGAGGAGATGATGCACAAGGCCCTCATGATCATTTTGGTGGACACAATTCCAATCAAGCATTTGGAAGATGGGAGAAGACAATCTAGGTGTGGTCAGTCATGTAAAATTTTTCACCATTTCTCTTGGATATTCAAGGGTTCAAGTGTCATGGAAGGAGATGAGTCACGAATGAGAATGATCTCAAGGCAAGGAATGAATGAGCCAGGCATGGCAGGTTTGACACTAGTGTTGGATCAAGCACTTAACATTAGACAAAAAACTATAGTTTATAATTAGGGTATAAATTTTTCTACTTAAGAGTATAACAATTGCCACAATTCAACTATGACTTGGCTCAGTTGACCTCTACCACGGGACAATTGGTGAAACTTGCAATAATCTCTCCATCAACAGTTGTCCCGTTATGAATCAAACTTGTGACCTTGACTATAATACTACTTGTTGGATTGAGAACTTATAACAAGGTTAAACGTTGTATTTTATAATCAGAGTGTAATTCTTTCTACTTGAGAGTATAATAGCTCAAATGTCACAAATTCGATGTTACATATAACAAATAATATTGAAAGTGTGACATAAGCATGAAATTAATCCTAACATTTGATCTAGATCTAGATTTAAGCATTATATACGAATTTTCCTCTTTTATTCTTGTAAAATTTTGACCAAAGCTCGATCTTGAGTGAGTGTATATAACCATCCTTCGGTAGTACAAAACATTGAGTTTTATGAGAATTAGATAAATTCTTAAATGTTTGCTCTTGTAAGAGTAATCACATTTCTTTAAAGTCCTATCTTGGTTTCTAAGAGTCAAGTGACAATTCATGTTATGATCTTTATCTTAGAGGAGCGAGTGTTTTTCCAGTGACACGTCATTGCTTCCATCTAGTCTTCTATCCACTTTCTCTTTTAAGAATTGTTTTCTTCTTACTTTGTCTTGTAATTTTGAGTCCTTATTTGTCTCTTTATTTATGTTAAACTAATGTTTTTATGTTTTTATGATGTTCATTTTCATGTTTCATATGTTAAATGCGTCTTTTGAATAAATGACTTATCTCAAATATTCAACAATTGGTGAAACTTGCAATAATCTCTCCATCAACAATTGTCCCGCTAGGAATCAAACTCGTGACCTTAACTCTAGCCCATCTTATAATGATTCAACTTTATCTAAAGGATCAAACACTTGTTGTGCCAACTTACATGCACATTAACGATAAGATGATATTCAAGTTCTATGTGAATCAATCTTTTATGTTCATGTTTGAAGGTAATTTGATCTCAACAAGCACAAGGACATTATGAAGGACTTTAAAAAGATAACTATACTAATCCCACCAAACCAATCATAATGAACGTTCTTTATAAATGAAGGATTGTCTTTAATGAGAGTTACTTCATGACAGAGCTTATTGAAAAATATGTCAAAATTTTTTGGCAGTAATGCATCTGTAGGAACCATTTTGAGGCCATGGATGATAATACAATCACGAGTCTCCATGTTGTGTCATTAAAAACTAAGAAAGAGGAAAATAAACCCATCTTATATAAGACCTTTAGGTCACTAGCTACCTCACTCAAATACTTAAAGGTGTCTCAATTAAGGGATATATAAATATGCATTGTCGATCCTTTTAAGAAGCCTTCCCTTAATTGACCTCCAAAATTCAATCTAATGTAAAAGCCAATACATATATAAATGCTAAGATAGTAGAGCTTGCAAGGTAGCAAGCTAATTTTGAAGTTGCAACTCAATCTAAAGATAAAGAAGAGGTAGATACCATTTCATGAATAATCTAAAGCACTATTGCAAGTTAATGAGACTTCTAAGTCACAAACATCAAATAAATCTCGGAAGTATTCAATTGTCTACCATGACAATGACTGTAATAACACCATCTTTTAAAACTATTGATAATGTTGATAAGCGTACAAGATGATATGTCCTAGAACCAACAAGAGTATAAAGTCACTTTCCATGCATTAAAAAAAAGACAAAATAGAATATAAAGGTTGTACTAACACTTTTCTACCCATATTCAAGAGTCCATTGCTTAACTTATCTCGGTCACCACTTAACCTCAAACCCTAGTTTATCCACAAGCTACTCAACATGTTATCTTACCACTACCACCACTAACACCTTTACTACCTTCTGACGCCTTGCCTTCATCTCAACCATTAGTAGAAGACCCCATTTTGGTTGAAGTTCCACCTCCACCACCACTACTAATGAATGTCTAGTTGATTTAGTATTGAATTTGTTTATATTTTTAAGATTTATAACCCAAACAACATGAATATAAAAGATTTTCACCACCGAATACGAACTTAATCCATATAATTAAGTGTGAAAGCATGCATCTAAGAGTGAAAGAAAAACACAAAAGTAAGAACACAATAACACAATAAGAAAGATAGTAAAGAATGTCTTTAAAGCTTGTCATTGGACACCTATAGGATTATACAAGCCTGAAAATTTGCTTCTAAGAATGGAAGAACTTATTATTCAATAGAGAAGGTCAGTCCACTTGAAGATGCTTTAAAATAAATGTTGAATTGAGTCACCATTTGATCTCATGATCAAAGATAAGGCCTGATAAAAAAATTTATCATCAAGATATAAGCAAAAAGAGAACTCTTTTTTTTCAAAGACACTCTAAAGATGCTCTACAAATCACACTCTCATTCAATATATTCAAAATGTTGTTTATAAAGAAAATGGGTGGCTATTTATAGCCAAGTATGCCACCTAAGCTAAAATTATATGTAATTTAAATGTTTCTAAAATAAATGTAAATGTAACCTAATGGTTTAGAATAATTGGACGAAATTACAAAGTCCTTGGAGAGAAAAATTTAAATATTAAAAGTTGTCTAGTGTTACATATTTAAAATATATTGTGATGCTTTTGATAGAAAATAATAAATCTAGATATAATTGTTGAATTAATTTATGTTAATAATGACTAGCTTAGTTGTTTTTGTAGTTTAATGATTATGTCTTAACACGTAATGCATATGATAGATAATATTTAAAATCACACTATGGAACATTATAAAAGTTTTCTTTATACATAATTTAACTTATATTATTTATATGGATTATATTTATATTAATATTTATTAATAAATACTTTATCGACCTAATTTTTACTCATAATCAACATTAAAAAAATTATGTATTGATAGACATTTTACTAATCTAATTGATATTATATTATTGGAAAAATAGGATTTTATAACGGTTCTGGGAGGTTTCTTACATCAGTTCCATAATTGATGTTAATGTGGACGATGTAAAAAGTTTATAACTTTTTATATCGATTATTATTATTATTTTTTAAATAGTAAGATGTAATGTTTTGATAATCTATAATTAATACAAGGAAATACCAAAAACAAATTAGAATTTTATGATAAGTACAAGTATGTGAAATAAGAGTGAAAAATCTAAAAAAGACCTGAAAAAAAAAATAAAGAAAAAGTACTAGTAAATTTAGTGAAATTTTGAAAATTCGGGAAATCTAATTTCAAGCAACTTTAATTTTTAACACTTCTTAATCTGAAATTGCTATCAAAAGTTATGACCATTTGAAGCTTTTTCTCCCTAAATGTTGACAACTCAAGATCTATGATAAATCTATATTATGTAAGGACTCAATTATCAAATATACACTAAGAGAAATTTCTAAAAAAAATTGGGTAAAAAAAAATTCTAGGTACTTTTAGTCAATTTTATAAAAATGTCAACCTGTTGGAGCTCATAACTAATGAACAAAGTCACTCTATTACATTTTGGAGCAACTACCGATGTAATAAGTGACCAGCATAATTTTTTTTTTCAAAAAAAGAATTGTGCATAATTTCTTAGACTATTTTATGCATTAGTTGTTTTTAATGAGTGAGTTTAGTAAGTGATGTAGAATTAGTCCTATTACATTGGTTATCCATTAATCAATATAATATGTGTTCATTTATTTATAAAATTGTTACCGTATTTTTATTTACAACTTTTTCTCTTTTACCAACATCATATCCTGTTATAAAATTTCATTTTTTTACTAATATAATTAATATATATTTTAATATCAAAATGTAACATTAAACTATCACAAAGTCTTAATACTCATAAAAATCCAAATGACTTTCACGCATATTTTGACTATTTCACTACAAGAAAAATTGATTTTTAGAAACCAACTTATTATTTTTAAAATGATAAAATTAGTCATTAACTTAATTAGAGACTAATTTAGAATCTAAAATCTAATAGTATAAGTGATTAAAACCTTTGTAGTTAATGTTAGATAATAATTATCTTGACTTAATTGTTCACTAAATTCAATCATTATTTTTATTTTGTAGTTATTTAGCAACAAAAATTTTGTTTGATGGTTATTTTTGTCACAATTAGTAACCATTTTATTTAGTAGCTAAAATTGATGTTTAAATAACTTTTTTCTTATAGTATTTAAGAACGTACAAACTATAAGTGACTAAGAAATATTAAATTTAATTTTACTCTTACAAAACAAAACTAAAAATCAAACTAAGTGTTTTACCCAAATGTAACTATTTTAAAACTTATAAATAAATTAATAATTCACAGGTTTTAACATAGAATATTTTTGACTTAAATATTAAATTCTCCAATGACATATTAATAGTAAATGTTATGTTTGTGCAATGAAATTATTAAAAAAATTTATATATAAAATAATCATAAAAATATTTTTTATTAATTTATAATATTATAATAAGAGTATTTGTAATTTTAATTTAAAATAAAAAGTAAAATTTTAATAATCTATATAATAATTATAAAATATTTTAACTTTTATTAGTTGTTGTTATAATTATCCAATAAAAAAGTTTTTTTTATAGGTAACTTTTTAGATAATAAAAACTAAACGATTTGTTAATAAATATAAGAATACAAAAGTTAAAGAAAAAATATGTGTATAAAATCTAATTGGTTAAAGAAGATATGAATTGGTAATATATGTTACATTCTAATCCCTAAATCGTATAAAAGAAACTAGGTGGGTGAGAAAAAAAATAACTAAAAGTATAATTAAATATGTGTTTGATTAAAATAATAAAGTAAAAATATTTAATTTAAAAATAAAAATAAAAGTGACTAATTTGATATTTCATTATTATTATAATAAAAATAAAAATACTAAGTACAAGAAAGTTATTTTAAAACATAATGAAATAGGAATAAATTAATATTTTTGCACAAATATGCGTTCTATTGTACAATTTTTTAATCTGAAATTTATATTTTTTAAAAAATAAAATATTTTTATACTTTTATTCTTTCCAGTTGTAATATACTTTTCATTTTATATATTTCTTCCCTCTTCTGTCTAATTTTAGAAAACACCCATACACACATAATTAATATATATATATAACATAAATAGGAAGGATGAAAATAATATTAATTTCAATATAAATATAATTATTTTTTCATATTGATAAATTAAAGTTATGTTTTGAAAATTAATTTAAAAATTAAAAATTAAAATTATACTAAAATTTAGTTTTGTTCTAATAATTTACTCTAGATTCTTATATTTTGATATTAGTATTTCTGTTGAGTATTTGAGGAACTGTTGTGGAGATTATCATCTGGTAAGAAAAACTAGTAATTTGTTTCTTTTTTATACTAATTAGTTATTTTCAAATAGAACTTTGAGATAGAAGACTTCAATATATGATTATTAGTACTCAAGTCTTTCTTGTAGGTCTGATTAATATTTGAATACTGAATGAGTTTGATTGTTTATCTTGATTTGATGTGATTAATTAACTTGATTTGAGTAATGATGTTAGAAAGTAACATGTGAGAACTTTTGATTGTTGTTTGATGAATTGAATATAACTTGTGATAAGACTTTGATAGATATGACCTATGGATATGTTTTTCTGTATAATTGATTCAAGAATTGTATCAAATATTGTGCAATTATATATAAAGTGGTGAAATTTTCTTGAGATTGTTAAAATTGAAATGGAAAGTGAATGAATAGATGAATGAAAACTGATGATGAATGATATGAATTGTATGTGATGCTTAGGCATAGTGTTTTCATAAAAGAAAACATTTGTGCTGAAAAATAGGATGTGCATTGTCTAAGGATCTGGTTAACGATTGATTGATATCCTAACTCTACTAGTAGTAGGAATCAAATAGATAAATATTTTAGGTGATGAGAGTCGAAAGAGGTTCATATGATTGAAAATGCGGCTTGAAAGAAGGACAATCATATGAATTAACCCTATCATTGAGATTGATGCTGATGAGATGAGACATACAAATTGGGGCTAGTATGACAGGTAGAAATCTTGGGGTCTATTCAATGTGCGAGTCTTTTGGATATAGATTGAGTCTGTATATATTATGTGATGTCTTGAGTTGGATGATAGATGTTGTCAATTGATTGTTTGATTGTTATGTGTTAAATGATGTATCCTCATGATTAATTGAGATATTTTGAATTAATAGTTTACCATTTTTTGTTTGTGTTATGTGTTTGTTTTTATCTGTGATGATCTTATTTGGAGGAGCAAGTAATATT